>Ga0310694_10000191_pt1 | contig 91583 bp, 64 predicted proteins | sample 174DNAGHGhighgp2_FD_203884 | JGI IMG/M metagenome (GOLD analysis project Ga0310694, IMG submission 203884) | Sheep rumen microbial communities from Palmerston North, Manawatu-Wanganui, New Zealand - 1742 DNA GHGhigh gp2 (v2) (version 2) | ecosystem: Host-associated > Mammals > Digestive system...
TATATTCTGAACTTTTCTTGCGTACGTCTGCGTATGCACGTGTATATAGTGTACAGACGTACGCGTGAGGATTTTTGTAAATAATGTGGCAAATGTGGCAAATGTGGCAAATATGGCAACTCAAAACCATGCCACTTCCCACTCAAAAGTAAGCCACTTATAAAAAAAAGTGAGCCACTTATAAAAAAAAGTGAGCCACTTACAAAAAAAAGTAAGCCACTTTTTAACCAAAAACGATATAGATTAGCATCCTGTCTGCGATTGCAACCGCACTGGGAGTGACCTCGTGCATGGCGTAGGAAAAATGAGAAAATGAAAAAATGAAAAAAGGGCTGGCAGCATAGAGGAGGTGGCTGTCAGTCCTTTGTCGTTGATGGATATGGGATTAATATATCCGTGGGCCGAAGATGGTGGTGCCGATACGCACCATCGTGGAGGCGTGACGGACGGCAATGTGATAGTCGGCACTCATGCCCCACGAACGCTCGCAGAAGGCATCGTCGGCAGGGAAATACTGCTGCTTGACCTCATCGAAGAAATCGGATGCCGTCTGGAACTCGCGGGCTATCTGGGCTTCATCGTCGATGTTGGATGCCATCATCATCAGGCCGCAGATCTGCACATGAGTCATACTACGCCACTCACCGTCGGCCAGCAGTTGTCGGCAGGCATCGAGGGTAAGTCCGTACTTCGTGGCCTCTTCGGCAATATGGAGTTCCAGCAGCACGCGCACCACCCTATCGGCCTTGGCAGCCTGCTTCTCGATCTCGCGAAGCAGCTTCAGAGAGTCTACTGCTTCAATCATCGAGATATAAGGTGCGATGTACTTCACCTTATTGGTCTGAAGATGACCAATGAAATGCCACTCGATATCCTGAGGCAGAACAGGCACCTTTCGTGCCAATTCCTGTTCGTGACTCTCTCCGAAGATGCGCTGACCTTCCTGGTATGCAGCCATGATGTATTCCTCTGGGTGGAACTTGCTGACAGCAACCAGTTTCACGCCCTGAGGAAGACTGTCGGTTACTTCACGAAGATGTCCTTTAACGTCGTACATATTGCGGTAGCCAATTTTTCACTTTTCACTTTTCACTATTCCCTTTACCCTTCAAACTCGGGTTTATCGTCCTGTTTGGTGCTTTTTGCCACGTGCTCGAAGACATCCATCAGGGTGGTCTCTGCCACGCTGGCAATGTTGTAGTCGATCATCGTGCCGCCCATCACCTCTTCCAGATTCTTCACGGCTCCGTTGAACGAGCCAGCCTGAACCAGATAGTTGACGTTTGACTTCTTCTCCTTCTCGGTCTTCTCGTCGAGGGTGATGAACTGTAGCTTTGCCTTGTACCAACGGTCGGCCATCTCCTGATCGCTGAAGAAAATCTCGCCGTAGGGGGCTTTCTTGATGTCGGTAACGGTGAACTCTCCGCTGATATATGCTGACATTTCCTCGATGATACGTTCCTCGGCCTCGCTGAAGCTCAGTGCATCGACCACGTAAGCCTCGGTGACCTTTTTCTGCATACCATCCTCCATGACCTTCTCGTAACGGATTTTACACTCAAACCATGTTGCTGTTCTACTTCTCATTTTTTATCTTATCTATTTGAATATGTGTTAATTACTCTTCTTCTTGATTGGACTTAATGTAGCCGTTGTGGGTCAACTCCTTCTGTTTTTCCTCGGTCAATTTCTCCACTATTTCATGGCCTATCTTACCAGCAAGGCTTTCGGGGATGCCTGCCTCTTCTGCCAGTTCCTGCTGAACCTTCAGGAGTTCTTCTGCCATAGAATGCGTATTGGCCATAAAGGTTTTCTCCGACGCACCCATGTGCTTGCTGTTGTAGACTTTTGACAATATCTCGTTGGCAGCCGCCTGATAGCGTTTCCTGTAGATCATCTCTGCCTTCTGAAGCAGGGCCTCGTCAGTCACGTCGAGCGAATCCACCACAAGGGCGTTATCTTCCAGCTCTTCGCTGCTGATAAGTCCGGCTTGCTGAACGGGTTCCACAAATTCGATGTCAGCGGTAGCAACGTTGAGCGAATCCATATAGAGGTAGACCGAGAGCAGGGAAATGGCCACTGCGACAGCGAGGTATATGAGCGAGCGGCGCATATAGCGTTTCTTTGCAATGGCATTTCGCATATCGTCTATCGACTTATATCGCTTGTCGGGATTTCCCGAGGTGGCCTTCTTCACCACGTGCCTGTATTCATAAGGTACGTCACCCTGGTTGAAGAGGAAAGCGATAAGTCGTCCCAGGGAATAGACATCGCTGCGCTCGTCGGCATCCTGTCCTAACAGCACTTCTGGAGCCACGTACTCCTCCACGTTCGCATAAAGTGTCGGCTGGTCGCTCATAGCCTTGTAGAAGCTGCCGTGACAGAGCAGAAGAGGCGTATTCTCGTTCTTGCGCAAGAAGACGAAGTTAGGGGCGAAACAAAGGTGAAAGACGTTCATGGAATGGAGCGACGAAGCATAGTCGAAGAGCGAGTTGACCATCTCATCCACGAATCCCTTTTTGGCAACGATGGCCGGATTCTGGTCGAGCAGCGATGCCAGGGTAATAAAATTGCCATACTCAAGCTCGATTTCCTTCAGGTTGCTGCCGTCGTAGCGAAGCTCGTAGCGCAGCTGATGCTTGGAACGATGTTGTAACGACCATTGCTGCTCGGACTTCAACGCCTCGCAAAATACGATGCTGTCGGTCAATGCACCGCGCAGTTCAATGAAAAAGCGATACTTCCCATCCACTTGGCGACGAGTGAAACTGCCAAGCGGCGTTTTTTCATATGTGGGATTCTGATTCTCATGAGCAATCAGCATTTCCTCAAAATTCATACCTTCTACTCTTTTGTTTTCACGTGCAAAAGTACGCATTAAATCCGAAATGCGCAAACAAAAGCCTTTTTTTCTGTAGATTCTGTTGTTATCTCAAAAGAAAATAGTAACTTTGCACGCAATTATAAAAACAGAGGACAACAAAATGCCGGAAATATCAGTACGAGGACTGGAAATGCCAGAATCGCCAATCAGAAAATTGGCACCACTGGCTGTAGCCGCCAAGAAGCGCGGCACAAAGGTGTATCACCTGAATATCGGTCAGCCCGACCTGCCTACGCCACAAGTAGGGCTTGACGCACTGAAGCAGATTGACCGCGAGATACTGGAATACTCGCCGTCGCAGGGCTATCAGAGCTATCGCGAGAAGTTGGTGGGCTACTATGCGAAATACAACATCAACGTCACCGCCGATGACATCATCATCACCAGCGGAGGCTCGGAAGCGGTGCTCTTCGCATTCCTCAGTTGCCTGAATCCTGGCGACGAAATCATTGTCCCAGAGCCTGCATACGCCAACTATATGGCATTCGCCATATCGGCTGGGGCAAAGATACGTACCATTGCCACCACGATAGAAGAAGGCTTTTCACTACCCAAGGTCGAGAAGTTCGAGGAGCTGATCAATGAGCGCACACGTGCCATTATGATTTGCAACCCCAACAACCCCACGGGCTACCTCTATACCCGCAGGGAGATGAACCAGATTCGCGACCTGGTGAAGAAATACGACCTCTATCTCTTCTCAGACGAGGTCTATCGCGAGTATATCTACACTGGCTCGCCATACATCTCGGCCTGCCACCTGGAAGGAATCGAGCAGAACGTGATACTCATCGACTCCGTATCAAAACGCTACAGCGAGTGCGGCATCCGTATAGGCGCACTGATCACCAAGAATAAAGAGGTACGCGCTGCCGTGATGAAATTCTGTCAGGCACGCCTCTCACCTCCCCTCATCGGACAAATCGTGGCAGAAGCTTCGCTCGATGCACCCGAGGACTATTATCGCGACGTGTACGATGAATACGTGGAGCGCAGGAAATGTCTGATTGACGGGCTGAACCGCATACCGGGTGTCTACTCACCCATACCTATGGGCGCATTCTATACCGTTGCCAAACTCCCCGTCGATGATGCCGAGAAATTCTGCCGATGGTGCCTTTCGGAGTTCGAATACGAGGGACAGACAGTGATGATGGCTCCAGCAGCAGGCTTCTATACCACACCTGGTGCAGGCATCAACCAAGTACGTATAGCCTACGTGCTTAAGAAGGAAGACCTGATGAAAGCACTCGTAGTACTGCAGAAAGCACTGGAAGCTTATCCCGGAAGGGTCACAGAATGAACTTACCGTTATTCATAGCAAAACGGATATACAACGATGAAGGCGACCGACTCAAAGTGAGCCGCCCTGCTATTCGTATAGCAACGATTGGCGTCAGCATCGGACTGGCAGTGATGATCATCACCGTCTGCGTGGTTCTGGGCTTCAAACATACCATTCGCGAGAAAATAGCAGGATTCGGAGGAGACATACAGGTTTACAACCTACAGTCAACAGGCTATCCTATCTGTATTGATGACAGCACGCTCAACGCATACCAAGCCATAGAAGGCATCCGGAAAGCAGGGCGCGTGGTAATGACACAGGGCATCCTGAAGACTGATGAAGAATTCATGGGAGTGGTACTCAAAGGCATCGGGCCAGAATACGACACCACCTTCCTATATAATAATATGGTAGAAGGCCAGCTACCGCATTTCTCGGACTCATCAACAGACTATCCACTGGTCATCTCAAAGAGTATGGCAAACAAGCTGCGCGTAAAAACCGGCTCCCGAATATTTGCCTATTTCATTGACGAGGACAACGTAAAAACACGACGGTTCACCATTAGCGGCATCTATCAGACAAACATGAAACGCTATGACGACCAAATCTGCTTGACAGACATCTATGCTACGCAGCGACTTAATGGATGGGACAGCCTGCAATGCACTGGAGCAGAACTGACAATATATGATTTCGAACAGTTGAAAACCGTCAACAACAATGTGCTCAAAACCATCAAAGGACAGACCGACCGCGATGGCAATTACGCCATCAGCTACCCCATAACAGAAGTCTATCCGCAAGTATTCTCGTGGTTAGAACTGCTGGATATCAATGTGTGGATTATTCTGGGATTGATGATTGCTGTCACAGGATTCACCATGATTAGCGGGCTGCTGATCATCATCTTGGAACGCACGCAAATGATAGGACTGCTGAAAGCACTGGGAGCCAGAAACTCAACCATCAGGCACCTGTTCCTCTGGTTTGCCACGTTTATCATCGGAAGAGGCATGATATGGGGCAATATCATAGGATTGTCTATCGTACTGCTGCAACAACACACAGGAATCGTCAAACTTGACCCGCAAACCTACTATGTCAGCGAAGCACCCATGTTGATTAACATACCACTCATCGTACTTCTCAACCTCGCCACTTTGCTCATCAGCCTCTTCGTACTTATTGCACCAAGCTATCTGGTATCACACATCAGACCTACACGCTCGATGAATTACGAATAAGCCCAAAAGAACCAAAGATTTTATCTTTTTTTCCGAAAACTGTTATAATTACTAAAATATTGCACGTTTTTTTTGGATTTGTGCAAGAAACAAGCTACCTTTGCACAAAAATTTGAATATTGTGCAATGAGCTCTAATATTAGCTTTAACAAATACATTTACGACACTATCATTAAAAACTGGGATGCAGATGCCCTGACCGACTATCAGGGAGCTACATTGCAGTTTCACGACGTGGCACGTAAAATAGAAAAGCTACATATCGTCTTTGAAAACTGCGGCATTGAAAAAGGTGACAAAATAGCCATCTGCGGACGCAACTCCGCACACTGGGCTGTCACATTCCTGGCAACACTTACCTACGGAGCTGTAGCGGTACCTATACTCCACGAATTCAATGCCGAACAGATTCACAACATCGTGAACCATTCCGGAGCAAAGGCCCTTTTCGTGGGCGACTATGTAGCTAAGGAGATTGACCCAGAGCAGATGCCTAATTTGGAAGGTATCGTCTTCCTGCCGAATTTCTCGCTGATTATATCGCGTTCGGAAAAACTGATCTACGCACGCGAACATCTTAATTTGATGTTCGGTTCAAAATACCCCAAGGCATTCAGACAAGAACACGTACACTACCACGAAGACACACCTGAAGAGCTGGCTGTCATCAACTATACCAGCGGCACCACGGGATTCTCGAAGGGCGTCATGCTACCCTATCGTGCCCTCAGCGGAAACCTCACATTCTGTCTGCGACATTTAGGCGACAAGATAAAGGCCGGCGACCCGATGCTCAGCATCCTGCCTATGGCACATATGTATGGAATGGCAGTAGAGTTCATCTTCGGATTCTGCAACGGATGCCATCTGTTCTTCCTCAACCGACTGCCATCACCCACGCTGATAGCAAAGGCTTTCACGGACATACGACCCGCTTTGGTTGTTTCAGTTCCCTTGATAGTGGAAAAAATCATCAGAAAGAAAGTATTCCCCATCATTCAAACCAACAGAATGAAACTGCTGCTGGCCATGCCTATAGTATCAACAAAGGTGAAGGAACGCATCTGCCAGCAAGTTTACGAGGCCTTCGGTGGACGTGCATACGAAATCATTGTAGGAGGTGCAGCACTGTCGAAAGAAGTAGAGGAATTCCTGTTAAGCATTGGATTCCCATTGGCTGTGGGATATGGAGCAACAGAATGCGCTCCACTTATCAGCTATCGCGACTGGAAAGAGTTCGTAGCTACATCATGCGGATGTCCAGTTGACAATATGGAAGTGAAAATCTTGAGCGATGACCCCATGAATATTCCTGGAGAAATTGTCACAAGAGGCCCGCACGTCATGCTTGGCTATTACAAAAACGAAGAAGCTACGCGTGAAGCCATCGACAAAGACGGATGGTACCACACTGGCGACCTTGGCACCATGGACGCAGATCGCAACATCTTTATTCGCGGGCGTATCAAGAATATGCTACTTGGAGCCAGCGGACAAAACGTATATCCTGAGGAAATAGAAGACAAACTCAACTCAATGCCGATGGTCTGTGAAAGTCTCGTGGTACAAGATGGCGACAAGCTAGTGGCACTTGTCTATCCCGATCAGGACGAGACTGCCAATTTCGGGCAGGAAGAACTAGAAGCCGTGATGGATCAGAACCGCGAGAACCTGAATGCACAGCTGCCCGTTTACAGCCGCATCAGCCGCTTCGTGCTGCGCTACGAGGAATTCCAGAAAACCCCAAAGAAAAGCATTAAACGATATCTCTATCAAGCATAATCAAGAATAACACAAATCTAAGATATGGAAACAATACCGAGTTTTAACAAGCTTATCCAGGACAGTATCATCGCCAACTGGGATTTGGATGCTCTGACCGATTACAAGGGACAGACACTTCAATATCATGATGTCGCTCGAAAGATTGAGAAAGTACACATACTTTTTGAAAATTCCGGTGTAAAGAAAGGAGACAAGATTGCCCTCTGCGGCAGAAACAGCAGTCAGTGGGCTGTAGCATTCATCGCCACACTCACCTATGGAGCAATTGCTGTACCAATCCTACATGAGTTTATGCCAGAGCAGATTCACAATATCGTGAACCACTCGGATGCAAAACTGCTCTTTGCCGGCGATTACGTAGCAGGATGTATTGATCCAGATGCAATGCCCGGATTGGAAGGCGTCATACGTAGCACAGATTTCTCGCTCATCGTGTCACGATCAGAAAAACTCACGTATGCACGCGAAAACCTGAATGCCCTTTATGGACAGAAATACCCCAAATATTTCCGTCAAGAGCATATCAGCTACTATATTGAACAAAGTCCAGACGAGCTGGCATTGATTAATTATACCAGCGGAACAACAGGATTCTCGAAAGGCGTGATGATACCCTATCGTGCACTGTGGTCAAACTACGACTTTGCATGCAATGTACTGGGTACTACCATCAAAAGGGGCGACAAGATCATCTCTATCCTCCCAATGGCTCATATGTATGGAATGGCATTTGAGTTTATCTTCGAATTCTTGCACGGCTGTCACGTATACTATCTGAACCGCACACCATCACCCGCCATCATCGCACAGGCATTCGCAGAGGTCAAGCCAAGAATCATCATTGCCGTACCATTGGTTATCGAGAAGATCATCCGCAAGAAGGTGTTCCCAAAGATTCAAAACAACCGTATGCGACTGCTCCTACAGATGCCTATCATATCACTGAAGGTTAGGGAAATGATTTGTCAGGAAGTGCTCAAAGCCTTTGGAGGAAACCTCTATGAAATCATCATCGGCGGTGCTGCATTTAATCAGGAAGTAGAGCAATTCATGCATCGCATCAACTTCCCTTACACCGTAGGCTACGGAGCTACAGAGTGCGCACCAATCATTTGCTACAGTGACTGGCACTCATTCGTTCCAGGTTCTTGCGGCAGGGCTGTGCTCCATATGCAAGTAAAGATTGACTCACCAGACCCCGAAAATATACCCGGAGAGATTCTTGCACGTGGACTCAACGTCATGCTGGGTTACTATAAAAACGAAGAAGCCACTGCAGAAACTATTGACAAGGACGGTTGGTATCACACTGGAGACCTTGGTACGATGGACAGCGAAGGCAACGTGTTTATTAACGGTCGCTCAAAGAATATGCTACTCGGCCCTAACGGACAAAACATTTATCCTGAGGAAATTGAAGACAAGCTCAACTCTATGGCAATGGTCGTTGAAAGCATTGTAGTGCAGCGCGACAACAAATTGATAGCACTGATACACCCAGATCTGGATGAAGCGAAAACACTTAATTTCACAAGGGAAGACTTGGAAGGTATCATGGAACAGAACCGTAACACACTGAACCAAATGCTACCTGCATACGAGAAAATTGCAGAAGTGGAAATCCACGAAGCAGAATTTGAAAAGACACCCAAAAAGAGCATCAAACGCTATCTATATAAATAGAAACAAGATTTCACTGAATATTTTTGAATGTTTGCTTAAAAAGTTTGGTCATTTTAAACATAAATGACTAACTTTGCAAGCAAACATTTATTTATTATTGATTAAACTATAAAACGAATTAAAATGAGAAGACTATTTTTCATGGCGTTGATGATAACGGGTATGCTGAATATACATGCCTACGAATACCCCTATCTGGTATTACAGGATTCCAACGGGGGAACAACGACGGTAGCCGTCGATAACCTGGTAATCACAATAGTCAATGGGAATCTCGTTGCTACTAATGATAACGGCTCACAGACTTTTTCACTCAAAGACCTCAGCAAGATGTTCTTCACGCAACAGGCCGATCTGACTGGCATCACAAATACAGACACTTATGACGATGTCGTAGAAATCTATACCACAGGAGGTGTAGCACTGGGCAAGTACGAAAACGAGAATACTGCAAAAGCCTCATTAAAGCCAGGACTCTATATCCTGAAGAGCAAGTCAAGAACCTACAAAATCGCAGTAAAATGAAAAGGATATACAACATACTTGCAGCCCTGATTCTGACAATAGCAGTACAGGCGCAGACATTGAATGTCGTTACCAACGGTACCACCTATCAGTTCCCAGCCAGTCAGGCCGGCGAGATGAACTATTCGGATGGCACCACACTGTCAATCATGGGAAAGATATTTACCGTCAGCGACATCACTAAGATGTACATAGATGGCACTGAAGTGAATAGCAACAAAGTAAATATCGTTTACGATGACACATCAGCCAATGTCTTCGTTGCAGGAAACATAGCATCTTATGTCAATGCTTCTGTCAGCGGTTCTCATGTCACCATCAGTCAAACCAATACAGAAGACATCGATGGAGACGAAATAACCTATGTACTGAGCGGAGCATCAACCAACGGTTCGATGACACTCGACGGCAGTTATAAATGCACCGTTTCCCTGGCTGGCATTACGCTGACAAATCCCAATGGCGCAGCTATCACCATCAACAACAAGAAGCGTATCCAGTTGAGCGTAAAGAAAGATACAGAAAACACACTGACCGACTGCTCCAACGGTTCACAAAAGGCGTGTATCTACAGCAAAGGCCAACTGCAACTGCAAGGCAACGGCACTCTTTACGTAACAGGCAATACGGCTCACGCTATTAAGAGCGGTGACTACATCAGCGTGAAAAACCTGACGCTCAATATCCTTTCCGCTGTCAAAGACGGTATCTCGTGCAACAAATACTTCCAGATGAAGAGTGGTAACGTAACCATCAAAGCTGTAGGTGATGACGGTATTCAGGCAGACCTTGAATCTGACAATGACACTACCGCAGAGACTGATGGCCATGAAGATGAGAACTCAGGTAACCTATACGTGGAAGACGGAACTTTAAGCATCACCATTCCAACAACAGCTGCTGGCGGCAAATGCCTAAAGGCTGAAGGATTGGCACGTATTGCTGGTGGTACGCTTACATTAACTGCCAACGGCAAGGTGGATACCAGCGACAGCACTGACCCCTCATATACTGCTGCTATCAAGGGTACTAACGTCACCATTAATGAAGGCACCATAACAATTAAAGTGGCAGGAGCAGCAGGACGAGGCATCTCTGCCGACAATACGATTACAACCAATGGTGGCACTATCACCATTACCAATAGCGGTGCTCCCACTACTATCAGTAGCGACGTGAAGGGTGCTAAAGGACTAAAGGCTCTTAACATGGCTCTTAATGCCGGTATCATCAACATCACCATGAGCGGCAACGCATCTAAGGCCATCCGCTGTGGCGACGGCACCCAATCAACAAGTGGTGGAGGTGGAGGCTGGCCAGGTGGTGGCATGGGCGGCAGCACAAAATGGACGAATGTAAAGGGTACCTACACCCAAGGTCTTAGTGACGGCACCGGCCCTACCCTGACTATCCGTCAGAACGGTTCTACCTACAGTTCATCATCAGCTAAGGGCATCAAGGCTATCTGCGCCGTTACCATATATGGAGGTGAAACTGATGTCTATACCAAGTCCAGTGGTGGAGAAGGATTGGAGTCAAAGACAAGCGTCGATATTCAGGGCGGTAAGCACTACTTCCAGTGCTACGATGACTGCATCAACTCGGCAGGCAAGATATTCTTTAATGGTGGTGTCACAGTTTGTTACTCCAATGGAAATGATGCCGTTGACTCTAACGCAGGCACTACTGGTGCTGTCACCATTGGCAATGGTGTGGCTTTTGCTTACACAACGAAAGGAAGCCCCGAGGAAGGCTTTGACTGCGATAACAACTCCTACATCCAAATCACCGGCACTGGCATCGGCATTAGTGCAGGTGGCAGTCAAGGTGGAGGCGGCGGTGGCGGTGGACGCCCTGGGCCTGGTGGTGGCGGTACCTCAAGCGGCAACACAATCTCGAATGCAAAACAGGGCTATGCCTTTGTTACGAGTTCTATCAGTTATAAAACAGGTACCTATTACACACTTGCAGATGCGTCTGGTAATAATCTCGTGACCTATAGCTTTGCTGCGGCTTGCAGCAGTAGCTTAACACTCATTACTGCGAAAGGAATGGTAAAAGGTTCTACCTATTCTGTTAAATCCAGTACTACAGAACCTACTGACGCTACAACAGCATGGCACGGACTCTATCTGGGTTCATCTCATAAGGGAACGACAAGCGTTGTGAATAATATTACAGCACAATAAAACAAATTCAACTACTACGTAAAAGGCTCTGCATCTTGACAACAGATACAGAGCCTTTTTTTGAGTATATTATAAAATTACGAGTTCATAAGTACTGCGGTTCGTACACGACTTAATGTCTCAGGAGTCATCTGTAGATAACTGGCAATATAGACTAAAGGAGCACGCAATACCAACTGGGGAGCATTCTTCACCAACTTCTGATATCGGTCGGGAGCGCTCTCAAAACGCAACATATCAGCACGTTGCTGACTGATAATCAATGATTCTTCCAATATCTTACGATACAGGATTTGAATATTAACACTTCGCATAGCAACCGCTTCCAGTTCTTTCTTTGGCAAAGCGTAAATGATAGTAGGTTCAACAGCTTGAATAACCTGAGTCGAAGGCTTCTCTTGGAAAAGACTTTCAATACTCATCATCACGGTATTCTCCGTGGCCATATACTCTGTCACTTCCTTACCATTCTTATAATAGAATTGCCGCGCCAACCCCTTGACAATCCAATATATCTGTTTGCATATTTCACCTTCACCAAGAATCATCTCGTTCTTGGCAAACTTCATAGGCACGAGAACACTCTCCAAGATGTCCAGTTCATCATGCGTCATCGTACTATATCTGCGGGCCAGTTCGCGGGCCACATCGCGTGAGGTTAAACTTAGGTTCAGCATATTAGTTGCTTTATTGCGTTAGTAGATATAATTAATCAAGTTTCAGCACAGCCAGGAAAGCTTTCTGAGGCACTTCTACATTTCCTATCTGCTTCATGCGCTTCTTTCCTCGTTTCTGTTTCTCCAAGAGTTTACGTTTACGGCTCACGTCACCGCCATAACATTTTGCCAACACATCCTTTCGTACTTGTTTCACTGTTTCTCGTGCAATAATCTTAGCACCAATAGCAGCCTGAATGGCAATATCGAACTGCTGACGGGGTATCAGTTCCTTCAGCTTTTCACACATACGGCGGCCAAAGGTCACAGCATTGTCCTGATGGGTCAGCGTTGAGAGTGCGTCAACCGGTTCTCCATTCAACAAGATATCCAGTTTTACCAACTTAGAAGGACGGAAAGAATCAATATGATAATCGAACGAGGCATATCCCTTCGAGATGCTCTTCAACTTATCGTAGAAATCAATGACAATTTCACCCAAAGGCAGCATGAAGCGAAGTTCTACACGGTTTCCGCTAACATATTGTTGGTCAATAAGTTCGCCTCGCTTATCGAGACAAAGCGTCATAATGGGACCTATAAAGTCAGCAGAAGTGATAATGCTTGCACGGATATAGGGTTCCTCAATATGGTCAATCATCGTCTGATCAGGTAATCCTGACGGGTTGTGTACTTCTTTCACTTCACCCTGTTTCGTATAGCACATATAGCTTACATTAGGCACAGTGGTGATAACATCCATATCAAACTCACGATCCAATCGCTCTTGCACGATCTCCATGTGGAGCAGACCCAAGAAACCACAACGGAAGCCAAAGCCCAAAGCCACAGAAGACTCTGGCTGGAATGTAAGGGATGCGTCGTTCAATTGCAACTTTTCTAACGAAGCTCTCAGATTCTCATAGTCAGTGGGATCAATGGGATAGACACCGGCAAACACCATAGGCTTGACTTCCTGAAAGCCTTCAATAGCTTTGTCGCAGGGATTGCTAACATGTGTTATCGTATCGCCAACTTTAACCTCTTTTGAGTTCTTGATACCACTGATAATATAGCCAACATCACCCGTACGTAGTTCCTTGCGGGGAATCATGTCCATCTTCAGTACGCCTACCTCGTCAGCCTCATACTCCATGCCTGTATTGAAGAACTTCACCTTGTCACCCTTGTGAATAACACCGTTAGTGATTTTGAAATAGGCAATAATACCACGGAAGGAATTAAAAACAGAATCGAAAATAAGTGCCTGTAAAGGAGCATCTTCATCACCTTTAGGATGAGGTATACGGTCAACAACGGCGTTTAATATATCATCAACACCTTCGCCCGTCTTGCCTGATGCACGTATGATATCGGCAGGGTCGCAACCTATCAAGTCAACAATCTCATCCTCAACCTCATCAGGCATCGCACTGGGCATATCTATCTTATTAATAACTGGGATTATCTCCAAATTATTGTCGATAGCCATATAGAGATTTGAAATAGTTTGAGCCTGAACGCCCTGAGTAGCATCTACCACCAGCAGAGCACCCTCGCAAGCAGCAATACTGCGCGATACCTCGTATGAAAAGTCAACATGTCCTGGAGTATCAATCAGATTCAGGATATACTTCTCGCCATCCTTTTCGTATTCCATCTGAATGGCGTGACTCTTAATGGTAATACCACGTTCACGCTCCAAATCCATATCGTCAAGCATCTGTCCCTCAGTCACTTGTATGGTATTTGTGCGCTCAAGAAGCCTATCGGCAAGGGTTGACTTTCCGTGATCTATATGTGCAATGATACAGAAATTTCTGATATTTTTCATCTGTGTATACGTCTCTTTTCGCTGCAAAGATAGTGATTTTTTTGCGAAAAAACAAAACATATATTACTTTTTAGTGGTTTACATCCATAATTGGATATACCTTAACACTATTTCGGTTCTACATGCACAGCTATGTGGGTATCATTACCGTACTGGCCTTTCAGCAACTCCTCTACTTCCGAAGCCTTATCATGAGCTTCATTAAGAGTGATATTACCATCCACAAGGATATGTAATTCTATGGCATAATGATTGCCAATTCTACGGGTACGTAGGTCATGAGGTTCAGCAACACCTGGAACAGAAGCAGCCAGACGCGTTATCTCTGCCTCTATGTCATCTGGAAGTGACTGTTCCATTAAGTCACCAATGCCACGATACAGTAATTCGATACTGACTTTTGTGATAAAAAAGCCTACAATGACAGATGCAACCGGGTCAAGTACCGTCCATCGTTGTCCTAAGACAATAGCGCCACAAATGCCTATCGCTGTTCCTACAGATGACATTGCATCGCTACGATGATGCCAAGCATTTGCCTCAACAGCTTGTGAATTTAGTTGACGAGCTTTGAGCATAGAATAACGGAATACGGCCTCCTTCAATATAATTGAAATCAGGGCAGCCCAAAGTGCCAATAATTCAGGAGCTGGCAATTGTTCCCCACCAATCCACGCAACGATTTTGATAATACCGCTATACACTATACCTATAGCCACAAGCAACAATGCAAAACCGATAATGGTCATTGCTAATGTTTCAAACTTCCCATGACCATAGTCGTGAGACTTATCCTTTGGTTTACCACTGATATGAACAAATATAATGACAATAACATCGGTCAAGAAATCACTGAGCGAATGCACCGCATCAGCTATCATTGCGGCACTATGACCTAAGAAGCCTGCCACAAACTTAAAGATAAGTAGCACAACATTTACAACGCCTCCTACTAAGGTAACTCTATAAATCTGCTTTTGTCGTTGCTCGTTTATCTGTTCCATAGCCGCAAAATTACAAATTGTTTAAGAATTCGCCAAATTTTTGATTCTAAGTTTACGAATATCTCTTTTTTTTTCTAATTTTGCATATTGAAACAAACGAATACGACTGTATGATGAGGAAATTATTGTTATTACCCATAGCGGCTTTTATGCTACTTTCATGCCAGGAATCACTTGAAGAACGAGCTGCCCGTGAAGCTCGTGAAGTCACAGAAGCAAAATGTCCAATGCCAGTTGGCAACAATATGTATCTGGACAGTATTGTCTTTGATATTCCTTCTTTAACACAGACTCAGTACTTCCGCTTTATTGGAGACACAGATAACGACAGTATGGTAGTTGCGATGAGAGACACCGATTTAAAAGGTGCCCTGATTCAGGAATTAAAAAACACCCCCACCTATAAGACTTTAATGAAACGCGGTGCTAATTTCCGCTATGTCTACCGTTCTACAAAAGACCGAAAAAAAACATACTTTGATTTTATAATTACTAAAGCTGATTATGGGCAATCAAAATAGAAAATGATCATACTGTGCGTCCAAGATGTATGCAGTATGCTTTGAAAATGCGTTTTCTACAGCAGAAAACGATGTTTTCCACAAAGGAAAATACTATTTTCTAAGCCAGAAAACGATATTTTCCACGTCGAACAATGGTTCTGATAGGTGATAAAACAAAATTGAGGTGCCAAATTTGGCACCTCAAAACAATCAATCTTTACTCCTCAGGCTTCATATTGGTGTAAACGGTCTGCACGTCATCGAAGTCCTCGAGCTTCTCAACCATCTTGTCGATAGTCTCGCGTTCCTCGGGTGTAACGTCCTTCAGATCGTTGGGAATACGAGTAAACTCAGCACCAGTTACCTCGAAGCCATTCTCTTCCAAGTGCTTCTGGATGGCACTGAAAGAAGAAGGATCGCCATAGATGGTGATGCTGTTCTCTTCCTCATCCTCATCAAACTCATCGTCCACACCATAGTCAATCAAGTCAAGAATCATCTCGTCCATATCCAATCCGTCCTTCTTCTTGAAGGTGAACACAGACTTGTAATCGAAGAGGAAGCTCAGAGAGCCCTGAGTACCCAGGTTACCATTGAACTTGTTGAACACCGACCGAACGTCACCCACAGTACGGGTGGTGTTGTCAGTCAGCGTCTCCACGAAGATGGCAACACCGTGAGGGCCATATCCCTCGTAGGTTACCTCCTTATAATCACTTTGATCCTTACCCATTGCGTTCTTGATAGCACGCTCGATGTTATCCTTCGGCATATTCTCACGCTTTGCATTGGCGATGCAAGCACGCAGTGCGGGGTTGTTCTCGGGCTCAGGACCACCAGCCTTCACGGCGATGGCAATCTGCTTTCCGATCTTTGTAAATGTCTTGGCCATGTGGCCCCATCTCTTCAGCTTTGTAGCTTTACGATATTCAAATGCTCTTCCCATAAGCCTACCCCCAACCCCTCCCCAAGGGAGGGGGGTCTATTTTGACCCGGGGTCTCCTTAATTAAATTTGTTTATACTTATTGTTATTTTATATTGTTTCTCTTTTCCCATCCCACGAGCCTGATCAGGCTCCCCTCCCTTGGGGAGGGGCTGGGGGTGGGCTTATCTCAGCTCTGCATTGAGTTGCTTCTTCAGGTTGGCAATCAACTTCTGCATGATGGCATCGATCTGCTTGTCGTTCATCGTCTTCTCCGTATCCTGCAGTATGAAGTTCACGGCATACGACTTCTTACCTTCGGGCAGATTCTTTCCTTCGTAAACGTCGAACAGCTCTACCTTCTTCAGCAGTTTCTTCTCAGTCTGACGGGCAATCTGCTCAATCTGTGCAAACTCCACAGCATCGTCAACCAGCAGAGCCAGGTCGCGGCTCACAGCAGGATGCTTCGAAATCTCAGTGAAGGTCACCTCGTTCTTCTTCGTAGCCTTCATCAGTTGGGTCCAGTTAAGCTCAGCGAAATAAACGGGCTGCTGCAGGTCAAACTGCTTCAGGAGTTTCTTAGACAGGATACCCATTTCAATGAGTTTCTTGCCACCGCGATTCTCAATAAGGATGCCAGCAGAGAAGTTAGGATTCTCAGACTTCTTCTGAACCATTAGGCCCTGCTTCATGCCAATACGGCTCAGGATGTTCTGCACATAGGCAGCGAGCTCGTAGTAAGTAGTGTCCTCATTGGGATGTGCCCATGAGCCCTCTACGCGCTTACCTGTCACCCAGATACCCATGAAGTTCTCTTCCTTATAGGCCTGCATGGGGGTCTCAGGATTCTCCTTCTCAGGATCGAAGAAGTAGCAGTTGCCAAACTCAAAGAAGCGCAAGTTGGCATTCTTTCGCTTCACGTTATGCTCAATGCTCTCAAGTCCGCCATAAAGCAGCGTCTGGCGCATCACGCCAAGGTCGCTTGACAGGGGATTCATAATCTTTACAACGGTTTCGTCCTCGCCATAATAGGCAGTCTTCGTCAGTGAGTTATTCAGGATTTCGTTGAAGCCAGCACCTACCAACTGCTCAGAAACGAGGTTCTGCAGCTTGTGTTTGCGGTCCTCGTCGGCCTTGATGACCAGGCTCGACTTCAACTGTGTGGGAATCTCCACATTGTTATAGCCATAGATACGCAGGATGTCCTCCACCACGTCGCAAGGACGAGTTACGTCCACACGATAGGCTGGGATCTCGAGTTTCAAGCCTTCAGCCGTCTCACTGAGCACCTTCATCTCCAGCGTCTCGCAGATGCTCTTGATAGTCTCCACGGGAATATCCTTACCAACGAGGTTATGCACATAGCTGTACTGCAGGTCTACCACAGCATTCTCCATCTTCTCAGGATAAACGTCGCAGATGTCCATTGATACTTTACCGCCTGCCAACTCCTTGCAAAGCAGAGCTGCCTGCTTCAGAGCATAGATAACGCCATTAGGGTCTATACCACGCTCGAAACGGAACGATGCATCGGTAGAGAGTCCGTGACGACGGGCTGACTTACGAATCCATGTGGGATGGAAGTAAGCACTTTCAAGCACCACGTTCTTGGTGGTTTCGTAAGTACCACTACCCTTTCCACCAAACACACCAGCGATACACATAGGATCCTCTGCGTTGCAGATCGCCAGATCGCGATCAGAGAGTTTATGCTCCTCGCCATCGAGCGTAACGAAAGGCGTACCCTCGGGCATTGTCTTCACCACAATCTGGTGTCCCTTCACCATATCGGCATCAAAGGTATGCAGAGGCTGTCCGTAGGCCATCATCACATAGTTAGTGATGTCCACGATGTTATTGATAGGACGCAGACCGATGGTAGTCAGCTTATTCTTCAGCCAGTCGGGCGATTCCTTCACCTCGCAATCCGTGATGCTTACGCAAGCATAGCGCTTGCAGGCCTCAGTATTCTCAATCTTCACCTCGATGGGCAGGTCGTGGTTGTCCACAGCGAAAGCCTCATCAGAAGGGCGATGCAGCGAAGTCTCATAGCCATTCTGCTTCAACCAGGCATAGAGGTCGCGAGCCACGCCCCAGTGAGAGAGGGCATCAGCACGGTTGGCTGTGATGTCCACCTCGATGAGCCAGTCGCTCTCCAGGTTGTAGTATTCTGCGGCAGGTGTACCTACCACAGCATCCTCGGGCAGCACGATGATACCATCATGACTGGTACCCACACCAATCTCATCCTCGGCACAGATCATGCCGTTTGACTCGACACCACGCAACTTTGATTTCTTGATAACAAATTCCTGATCACCATCATAGAGCACGCAGCCCAGGTCGGCCACGATAACCTTCTGACCAGCAGCCACATTAGGAGCGCCACACACAATCTGTGAGGGTTCGCCCTTGCCCAGGTCAACCGTCGTTACATGCAAGTGATCAGAGTTGGGATGCACTTCACAAGTGAGCACCTTGCCCACATAGAGTCCTTTCAGTCCACCACGTATGGACTGTACTTCTTCCAGAGCGTCAACTTCGAGTCCCGTAGAGGTCAGTGCATCGCATAACTGCTGCGGCGAAAGGTCGAAATCAACGTATTCTTTCAGCCATTTATAAGAAATATTCATTCCTAAAACAATTGTTTAAATTCGAATTCGGCTGCAAAGGTACTATTTTTTCAGCACCCCTGCAAATAATCGCAAACAAAAATCATCGTTTGCGGTCAGCCAAATACATACCCATCAGTATTAATACTAAACCTACGACAAAGAACGGGGTGATTTGCTCGGACAACAACCACCAAGCGAAGACCACCGTAGCGATAGGATTGATAGTTGGCTGCCAACGCCAACGCATCGCCCACAGGCGACAAATGGAGCACAAGACAACCATTGAGCACCACCACAGCAACACCAACGACAGCTATCAGCGGGCCCAAGGCTTGAATCTTACGTAAAAACAAACGTACTGCCCCAGATAACTACTGTCACCAGCGCAACCAAATGATATAAATAATTATCTGTTTTTCCCGCCATTACTTGATCTCGATGTCGCGCTTGACATTATTACGGATCTTGGTGAGATAACCTTTCATACCCTCAGCATCCTTTTGATCGATAATCTCGAGTAGTTCCTTGAGCTCAGAACGAATCTGCGAAACCTGATCATGAGTATAGGGGTTGAAGAGAATTTCCTGAAGGAGGTAGTCATCCTCATTGAGCACGCCCTTAGCGATTCGCATATGTCGCTTGAAGGTAGTACCAGGTGCATCCTGATGCTTCATCACAGCAGCAAAAACGAAGGTAGAGACAAAGGGGATAGACAGAGAATAAGCCACCGTTTTATCGTGTTCCTCAAAGGTGTACTCGTAGATATTGAGTCCAAGTTTCTGATAGAGATCCTTGAAGAAGATGCGTCCCATATAATCACCCTCACTGATGATAATGGCATTCTCCTCTGAAAGCTGCTGTAGGTTGGCGAAAGTGGGGCCAAACATAGGGTGAGTGCTCACATAGCGCATACCCGTAGATTCATAGAACTCCTTCATATCGGTCTTCACACTGGCAATATCGCTAATGATACACTCCTTAGGAAGAAACGGAATCACCTCCTTGAATACAGGTATCGTATATTTCAGTGTGACAGCATTGATGAGCAATTCTGGCTGAAAGGCCTGAATCTCCTCGTAAGTAGTGAATCGCTGACAGTTGTATGTGAAACGCATACGTTTGGCATCACGTTCGAAAACTGCCACTTCATGTTCAAAACTCAGCAGGTCGATGAAGAAGCTTCCCATCTTACCTGCTCCCATTACTAGAATTTTCATAGAAGCCTTCTACTTGTTGATAATTTCGATTTGCTGACGAACACTTTCTTCGTGGATGCCCTCGAAGACCTTAGCCACGAACTCTGCACCCATACCTAAAAGCGATCCCTGAGCGCCACGCTTAGCCAGAATTTCATTGTAGCGCGAGGTTTGCAGCACCGTCATATTGTGTTCTTTCTTATACTGACCAATCTCACGGCACACGCGCATACGCTTTGCCAGGAGATCCATCAACTGGTTATCAAGCTCGTCAATCTGCTTACGCAACTGTTGGATGCCTTCAGTGGTAGCATGTTCGTCACGAATAACCAGAAGCGAGAGGATATAGTCGAGTACATCTGGCGTAACCTGTTGTGAGGCATCGCTCCAAGCCTTATCTGGGTCACAATGGCTCTCAATGATAAGGCCGTCGAAGCCCAAGTCCATAGCTTGCTGACAAAGTGGGGCAATCAGTTCACGACGTCCACCGATATGACTGGGGTCGCTGATGATAGGCAGATCAGGTATACGACGATGCAACTCGATTGGAATTTGCCACATAGGCATATTACGGTAAATCTTTTTCTCATAAGATGAAAAGCCGCGATGAATGGCTCCAAGACGCTTTATTCCAGCCTGATTAATACGCTCCAAGGCACCAATCCACAACTCCAAGTCAGGATTTACTGGGTTCTTAACAAACACAGGCACGTCAACACCCTTCAACGAATCTGCCAGTGCCTGCATAGCAAAGGGGTTTGCCGAAGTACGGGCACCTATCCACAGGATATCGATATCATATTTCAGAACAAGCTCTACATGTTCTGGAGTAGCCACTTCTGTAGCCACGAGCATCTTTGTTTCCTCCTTCACTTGCTTCAACCACTGCAGCGCAGGTTCTCCATGACCTTCAAAGCCGCCTGGTTTGGTACGTGGTTTCCACACGCCAGCACGGAAATTGTGGCAGCCTTTCATAGCCAGTTGCTTGGCTGTGTTCATAACTTGCTCTTCGGTTTCTGCAGAACATGGGCCTGCAATGACAAAGGGACGTTCGTTGTCACTGGGTAAATTCAATGGTGCTAATTCTAATTCCATAATTATATTGCGTTTTTTATTCTTTCTAATGCTTCTTTGATTTTATCTTCCTTGGCGCAGAGCGAAATACGGATATAGCGCTCGCCATTCGAGCCAAAGATAAAGCCTGGGGTGATAAAGACACGCGCCTCATGGAGCACACGTTCCGTCAGGTCTTCCACATTCTGGATGTCTGCAGGTATCTTTCCCCATAGGAACATCCCCACCTGGTTCTTATCGTATGTGCAACCCAAGACATCCATGATTTTCTCAGCCCACTGACGACGACGGGCATAGGTCTCGATATTGTATTCGCGATGCCAAGCCTCGTCATTTTTATAGGCCTCGGCAGCAGCCAACTGGATACCACGGAACGTTCCGCTCTCAATGTTTGACTGCACCTTCAAAATCCACTGAATAAACTGAGCATTTGAAGCACACAGACCCACACGCCAGCCTGGCATATTATGGCTCTTCGACATAGAATTAAACTCAATGCAGCAGTCCTTGGCACCTGGCACCTGAAGAATGCTCAGATGTTCCTCGCTCAGGATAAAGCTATAGGGATTGTCATTCACCATCACGATATCGTGCTTTTTAGCGAAAGCCACCAGACGCTCATAGGTTTCCATCTGTGCACGTTCACCTGTCGGCATATTGGGATAGTTTGTCCACATCAGCTTCACCTTACTGAGATCCATCTTCTCCAGTTCGTCAAAATCAGGCTGCCAGCCATTGTCCTCGCACAGATCGTAGTTAACGATTTTTGCACCCAGAATCTTCGAGAGAGACGTATAAGTGGGATAACCAGGATTTGGCACCAGCACCTCGTCTCCAGGATTCACAAAAGCCAACGTCACATGCAGAATACCCTCCTTAGAGCCTATCAATGGAAGCACCTCTGTCTTAGCGTCGAGGTCAACATTGTACCAACGCTTGTAGAAGTTAGCCATTGCTTCGCGAAGTTCAGGCGTACCCTGTGTGGGCTGATAGCCGTGAGCATTCGGTTGACGAGCAACCTCACAAAGTTTGTTGATAGTCTGTTCTGATGGAGGCATATCAGGACTGCCGATGGCAAGGGAGATGATGTCCTTACCCTCTGCATTGAGTTGTGCTACCTCTTTCAGTTTTCTACTGAAGTAATATTCCTGGACTAAACTTAGTCTGTCTGCTGGTTGTATCATAATTCTCAAATCTTAAATCTCAAACCTCCTTATATTCTCCTAATATCTTTAAGTCACGGGTTAACGGAATTATGGCATCCACGGCCTGACGATAACGTGTCAAATCGTTATAAGTCACATCGACATAGAACAGATATTCCCATTCACGACCGATAATGGGCAGAGACTGAATCTTTGTCAGATTAATCTTGTAGAACGACAAAATAGCGAGAACAGCCGAAAGTGAGCCCTCTTCATGAGGCAGGGCAAAGACTATACTCGACTTATTTGTCTCGACCAACGGACGCAACATATCAGCCTTCTGAGGAGCTGAGCATACAAGGAAGCGAGTGTAGTTGTGCTTATTATCCTCAATACCGTCTTCCAGCACTTTCAAGCCATAAAGTCGTGCTGCCTCTGCATGACAGATAGCTGCCCATCCCTTGTGCTGTCCCTCGGCAATCATCTTGGCCGAACCTGCCGTATCATCGCCTTCCACAATGCGCAGATGGGGATGACGCTCCAAATAGTGACGTGTCTGCATCAGTGCCACAGGGTGAGAATGGACCTCAGTAATCGTATCCCAATCATCCTCTGGCAAGCAACAGATGCAGTGAGTGATATGAAGCTTATGTTCACCCACAACAGTAGTATCGCTATCACGCAACAACTCATAATTGTGAAGCAAGCTACCGGCAATAGTATTCTCGATAGCAGCCATTCCTATCACTGTAGGGTCTTTGCGAATACTCTCATAGACCTGTTCAAAAGTGTTACAACAAATAAGTTGCAACTGTTCTCCCTCAAAATACTGATGGGCAGCGATATCGTGGAACGAACCAATCTCTCCCTGTATTGCTATTCTTTTCATCTTAACATATCACTTAATATTAAGCCCCACTTTCACTCTTCGTGAAGCGGGGCCTTATTTAATTTCTCAATTGTTCATTCCTTCAATTTTACATACGACTACCCGCTTCACAATTGCTTGTAAAGTAATAATAAAAGTAAAAGAATGCATTGAATTTCGTCATTATTGTAACTATTTGTAATTTTCGGATGCAAAATTATAACAAATCCATGAAATCACCAAATAAAATCACAGTTTTTTTTAGATTCCAAACGGATTCATGTTAGAATAGGCACGTTTCACCTGTTGTTCTACCCCTTCAGCTGAATAATCACCATTGACATCAGCGGTCTCGTTAGGATTCAGTTCCAGCACTTTTTGCATATCTTCCTGTGCTCCATCCTTGTCGCCTCGATCAAACTTTATCTGTCCGCGCTCACGATAGGCATCAATCTGGAAGGGGTTCACATCTACCACCTTATTATATATATTAAGAGCATCGTCATCGTTGCCCTTGGCATGAGCTATACGTGCAACTGTCAGCAGCACATCCTCTTCATCTTCTGTATGCTCCAGCAACCAATTGGCATCCTGTTCAGCACTATCGAGATCACCCATCATCAACAGCGTTTTAGAACGTAACAGACGGGCATCACCATGATTCTCATTCAGCACGATGGCTTTCGTCAATTGAGCGATACCGTTAACCAAGTCTCCAAGCCCTAAATCTGCCTGAGCCATCTGATAATAGGCAGTAGCATTTTCTGGGTCCAAAGCCTGAGCCTGTTCTGCCAAAGAATGCATCTGCGCATAGTCTTCAAGCATATAGGCCACGTGTGCTGCCTGTAAAATAACAGACTGATTATCGGGCTGTTCCCTACTTATCAGCAACAATTCCTCGAGTGATTCCTGTAAACGATTCAGATGCATCAACGTCTGCGACAGATAGTCGTGAATCTCTAAATCTTCATGTACCTTCAAAGCCTCACGGAAACATTTCTCTGCATATTCAAACTGACCGATGCGCATAGCCTTCACACCGTCATATTTCATCAGGTCAAACTGTTTGGCCTCAGCGTCTCTTTTCTCCTCTTCAGGGTTTTGTTCTTCCCCTCCGAAAAACGATTTCCAAAATCCCATATCAATATATCATTAAAAATTTGGCTACAAAATTACGAAAAAAGAATTTAAATTCGTAACTTTGCATCGATTTAAATCAAAAAACAATGAATATGACTACACTTAACACCCTACTTTTCCTTGGATTGGGCACACAGGAATTGCTGCTCATCGCCCTGATTGTACTCCTACTCTTCGGAGGTGCGAAGATTCCCGAACTGATGCGAGGCCTTGGTAAAGGCATCAAGAGTTTCAAAGAGGGTATGAAGGAAGTTGACGATGAGGTGAAGAAGGATGAAAAATAGCGAGCCTGCTACCTTCTGGCAGCATCTTGACGTGCTCCGATGGGTCATTGTGCGCTCACTGGCTGTTTCAACCATATTCGCCGTAGCCGCTTTTTGTATGAAGGACTGGCTCTTTGCCGTTGTCCTGGCACCACGTACCAGTGATTTTATCACCTATCAGTGGTTAGGCGTAGAACCTTTCAGCATTCACTTGATGAACACCGGACTCACCGAGCAGTTTATGACCCATATGCGTGTGGCCATCTATGCTGGTTTGCTCTGCGCCGCCCCCTATATCATCTACGAACTCTTCCGTTTCGTATCACCAGGCCTTTACCAAAACGAACGTCGTGCTGGTTTATGGATCGTCACCTCAGGTTATCTGATGTTCATGTTGGGTACGCTACTCAACTATCTGCTTATCTTTCCGCTCACCGTCCGATTTCTGGGTACCTACCAAGTAAGTGTTGATGTGGACAATATGCTCACCCTGCAATCCTATACCGACACGCTCATCTCCATGAGTCTTGTCATGGGAGTTATCTTTGAGTTGCCCGTCATCTGTGCCATTCTCGGACGCATGGGCATTCTAAGCAGCCATCTTATGAGCCGATATCGCCGCCATGCCATTGTAGCCATACTCGTCTTAGCTGCCATTATAACCCCTACTACAGATGTTTTCACCCTCATTATTGTGTCACTCCCCATCTGGCTGCTCTACGAGTTCAGCATCCTTTTATTAAGAGTCATAAGGTCTGCATAAGGTCTTTTTCAAAGAATTGCCTTAAAAATTTGGAATTTCAAAACAATCTTTGTACTTTTGCACCGAATTATTAACTAAAACAGATAGAACTATCAACTTTATTATAACTAACTAAATAAAAAAACAACATGGACAAACTATTACGATTCTCTTTTCTGAGTTTATTCAGCATCCTCTGTGGAGTGGCTCATGCAGACTTACCCCAAACTGCAACTTGGGACTTCACCAATGCAGATGTAGTTACTGCGGCAGTAGCCTTGTCTGGTTCAACAGAAGCAAGCACCATCGCTGCTGTTGAAAACAACGGATTACTGTTAACCATTGAGGCCAACGGACAGACCATCCGTAACAATGGAAACTCCATTCAGACAGGCAATCCAGTTGTATTCAAGGTACCTGTACAAGGAAAGAAAGACGAGGTGACTGTAGTTGGTTATCCTGGTTATTTTGCATATTCTATTGCTGGCACTGATGCAACGGAAGCCACCACCAGTTATACTGCTACTACAACAGATGTTACACAAGGCTATGTAGAAATTGTCAGCAAAGGACAGTACATCATCTCTATTAGTGTTACACAGAACGAAGACAACGACCCTCAACCTATCGCACAGGACATCACTGGTACATGGAATTATGGTGATACTGGTATTATGGCAGCCACAATGGCCTTTTCGGGAAGCAGTGAAGCTGGAGAGGTGGAGGCCGTAGAGAAGAATGGTTTGAAAATGATTATCGAAGCCAACGGTGCCACATTCCGTAATAACGGCAACAACATTCAGGTTACTACTGGAGCGGTATTCAAGGTTCCCGTTAAGAATGCTGGCGACCTCGTTACCGTGAAAGGCTATCCAGGCTACTCAAAATATACGATTGGAAATAATTCAGAGGTGCTAACTGACGAGAACACCTACAAAGCAAAGAACAGTGATGTAGAAGCTGGCTATGTTGCAATCACGTCTGCTGATGGCAACAACTATTATTATTCACTATCCGTAACCCAGTATGCGCCAAAGGAAAAAGTGACACTTGATAACGAAGTAGCTACTGCAACATTTGCATTCAATGAAGGTACAGAAGGGCAGGTAGCAATATTCTCAAACGCTGACTACTTCCTTAACAGTAAAGTAACTCATGGAAACGGTCTGACACTTGAAGGCAAAGACAACAAGAGTCTCAATCAAACTTGGTTCAATCCTGCCGCAAAAGACGGTAGTGCCAATGAAGGGAATGCCATCCGATTTATCATTACTCCGAAACCAGGTTTCACCTTCACCCCTTCTAAAGTTAGTCTAAAGACTACACGCTTCGGTACAAATGGCGGTAAGCTCGACATCGCATGGCAGAATACCGATGGCTCGACCGTTTCGTTGGCTACTGATGTACAGCCAAATCGTGATAATGGCGACCCGAACATAAGTGACCTTACATATACAGTAGTTAGCACCACCGTTTCTGAAGGGTCATGCGGCTTAAAGATTAACCTTTACAGCCTTGACAATGGCAAGCGAGTAGGTTTCTCAGATATCGTCATTGAAGGAACACTGAACGGAACGGAAAAGGATATACCCATCCTTTCCTCTTTCAAGATTAACGGTACAGAGTATGCCATAGAGGATGTGTTCGGTGAGAGCTATGAGGCCACTCTTGAGCTATCAAAGAAAGAAAACATGGTTAGCAGTGAGAACCCAATGACAGACATTACAGCAACTAATGGCGAGATTGGCAATGTCAATTATGAAAGTACAGAGACCTCATGCAAGGTAATCATTCCTGTCACTGCTGGTGAAACAACCATGAACTATGTGCTCAATATTATTCAGAAGCCCGACTATAATCTAATCTACTTTGATACAGACGGATCTACATTAGGCACTCAAATAATTGAGAAAGACAAAAAAATCGGTGCATTTTTATACGACATTGCCAGTGCCAAGTCTTCCGAAGGCAAGAAAGCACGTGGCTGGTTCAAGAACCAATATGTAGGTGAGAAATACAGTGTGGAAGACGTTGTAACGGGCAATATCAATCTCTACGCTATAGAAACTGAGATTGAAGGACCGAGCGACAGCCGCAAGTATGTATTTAACTTGACAGATAAGTTCTTCTATGCCGAAGATCACGAAGCATTCAATCCTGTTGGCAATGGTCACTATCACAACAATCACGGTTGGGTATTTGGCAATGGCGACAAGGTGGAGCTTTTGGTCGGCAAAAAAGCATCTGTTACGCTAACGCTCTGTGCTTACTCTGCAGACGTAGACATTGAAGCATCCAATGGAACAACGGTTGCCGCAAAAGTTGCTACTGATGGTGGCATGGAGTCTATCAGTTACGAAGGCGAGGAGGGAATCTTAACACTGACTTTCAAAGGTACAACCTATGTACATGGTATCACCATTCTGAACACGACAACCACCAATTACCAGCGTAAAGGAAACAAGTTCATGGTGAAACAAGGCGATGCCTCAAGTTTCATCGATGCCCTTGATGCTGCAAACGGTGAGAGCGGAAATGAAGCACTTACCATCTACTTACCTAATGGCACCTATGATTTGGGACAGGCTACACTGACCACCATCGGCCGCAACAACATCTCCATCATAGGAGAGAGCCAGCAAGGTGTTATCATCCAGAATCTGCCTACCACAGAAGGTATTGGCGTGACAGCAACATTGCTTAATACCAGTCAGTATCTGACATTGGAAAGCCTGACTCTGAAGAACGCCTTCCCGTATTACGATCCCGCTACAGGCAAGGCCTCAGCCTTTGCCGGACGTGCTGTATGCCTTCAGGATAAAGGAAACTATACCGTTTGCCGCAATGTTACATTGCTCTCCTATCAAGACACCTATTATAGCAACAACAGCAATGGCTACTTCTATTTCAACAACTGTGAGATTCACGGACTCGTAGATTTTGTCTGCGGAGGCGGTGATGTATTCTTCGAAAATACCTTGTTCTACCTTGAGAGCCGCGAGATGCAAGAGGGTGTCGGTGGTGTCACCATAGCAGCACCTAATGGTGGAAAGAAATATGGTTACGTTATGGATCATTGTACAGTAGACTGCCACTCAAAAGACTTCAACTGGGGACGTGCCTGGGGATCATTCTCTGGACTTGTTTGGATGAACACCACACTGAAGCAACCTTCGAAGATTGTTTCAAGCCGTTTCACCGCAGCAGGAATGAATGCGGCTGCCGATGCATTCTTTGAGTATAACACAATGGATGAAGATGGTAATGCAATTTCTCCCATTAGTAATATTATCAACTTCACCCACTCTACGGGCAACAAGTCTTATGAAACCATCCTCAATGCTAACGAGGCTTCCCAATACACAAAGGAGAAGGTCTTTGCCGACACGCCGAAGGAATTCCAGGATCGCACAGGAGTTTCTGACACACCAACTGCCATTTGTCTACCCATCTTAAGCATAGATACTGTGCAGAACACCATTTACAACCTACAGGGTATCCGTGTGAATAAGACTCAAAAAGGGCTCTATTTTATCAAAGGCAAAAAAGTAATGGTAAAATAAGGTCTTGCACAATACTCAAGATTATATAGGAGGCATTTTTCAGAATGTCTCCTATTTTTTTAAACAAAATTTTGTTGGTTCACAAATAATTGTTAACTTTGCAACGATTTTGGACTTTGTGTTCGAATCGCAACTAAAACAAACAAAAAAAGACTATTAACATTAACAAATTTTACTAACAAAAAAACAAAAGCAAAGTATGAAGTCCGCAATGAGATTATTGTGCAAACTATGTCTTTTGGCAGCTTTTTTTGTGCTCGCTCCCCCTGAGCTGATGGCACAGACAACTGCAAAAGGACAAGTCTTCGATCAAACTGGCGAAACTGTCATTGGTGCTACTGTAGTAGAGAAAGGCAATCCCCAAAATGCCGTAGTGACTGATTTCGACGGAAACTTCACACTTACCTTGAAAAAAGGTAAGACTGTCATTATTTCATACATCGGCATGAAGCCAGCAGAAGTAACTGCGAGTCCTAGCATGAAAGTGGTGCTGGAAGATGACAGTAACCTGATGGACGAAGTGGTTGTTGTGGGTTATACCAGCAAAGCCCGCAAAGACCTAACAGGTTCAGTAGGTTCTATCCAAGGAAAAAAACTTGAAGCAGTTCCTGTATCTTCAGCAGCTGAAGCACTACAAGGTAAGATTGCAGGTGTGCAGGTAACAACGGTTGACGGCCAGCCAGGTGCAGACATTAATATTCGCGTACGCGGTGCTACCTCTGTTACCCAGTCAAATGAACCCCTTTATATCGTTGATGGATTCCAAGTACCTAATATCAACGACATTCCACCTTCAGACATTGCATCTATCGATGTTTTAAAAGATGCATCATTGACAGCCATCTATGGTGCCAAGGGTGGTAACGGTGTCATTATTGTCACCACAAAGAGTGCAAAAGAAGGAAAGATACAAGTATCGTTCAATGGCCGTCTAACTGTAGCCCACATCTCAAAAAAACTTGACCTGATGAGTATTCCTTCTTTTGTTGAGTATTCATGGGATCGAGCCCAAGGAGGTGTGTCATATTCAGCAGCTTCTGTTCGTTACTATCGTGACAATTTCGGAAACCCAGCAGATATGGACATCTACCGTACCCTTTCATCTGTTGATTGGCAAGATGAGGTTATGAGTGAGACACCCATTAATTATTCAGCCAACGTAACCATCGGTGGCGGTAGTGCTGACACTAAGTTCAACCTCTCTCTCACCCAGACTGAGGATAAAGGTATAATTATGGGTTCCGGTGTTCGCCGTACAAATGTAAACCTCAAGCTCAACACAAATATCACAAAGCGTCTGAAACTGACTTACAATCCAACTATCACTTATCGTCGCGACGAGGGTGCTGGTGGTGAGTACGTAGGAACCGGTGGTATTATTGATGTCCTTAAGTACATGCCCACTAAGGGCTATCGTCAATTTGCCAAGTGGAATACCTCATGGGTTGACGAAGACGTTGAAAAAGCTTTTGACTTTACTAATCCTGTAGAAGATATTAGCACAAACGTACAAAAGCGCCACTCTTACAATCTGAATAATCGCATTGCATTGAGCTGGAATCCTATCGATCACCTTACCTTGCGTTCAGAAGGAAACTATTCGATTACCTTCAGAGACACAAACAGATTCTGGGGAGCTTTAACTGACGAAGGAAAAAAATATAATTCGTTACCTGTAGCTCAGATAACTAACCGTACTACGGAGTCATATACATGGACTAATACAGCTAGTTACGATATGACCATTAAGGATGACCACAATTTTTCATTCCTTTTAGGTCAGGAAATCTATAATACACAATACAAGGAAAGTGTACAGAAAAACCGCTATTTCGACCGTTCTGTAAATGCAGAGACAGCATTCAACAACATGGGTCTTGGTACTCCATACCTATCAACAACAGAATTGTCTACAGCCAATCGCACCGCATCTTTCTTCGGTCAGATTTCATACAACTACGATCACAAATATTTGCTCTCAGGAACATTCCGTGCAGACGGTAGTTCTAAATTCTCACAGGGAAACCAGTGGGGCTATTTCCCCTCAATCTCTGGTGCATGGGACCTGAAACGTGAGGCATTCCTTAAAAACATCAAATGGATTGACCAGATGAAACTCCGTGTTGCGTTCGGTCTTGCTGGTAATAATAACATCAACTCAGACCTCTGGCGCTACCTCTACTCTATGGAAATAGAAGGTGGACCTGGTTTCGGTGAAGCCACACAGTATGGTGAGATGTACTATTCTAAACCTGGCGAGTATCCTAATACGAAGTTGAAGTGGGAGACTACTATTACTCGAAACATTGCACTTGATATGCAGTTCTTCGGTGGTCGTCTGACAGTTACACCGGAATTATATTTCAATACAACACGTGATTTGCTCTATCGGTCTACCATTCCTGCTGCTACTGGTTACACAAAACAGTACCAGAACATCGGAAAGGTACAGAATAATGGTTTTGAGTTAACGATCAATGGAGACATTCTCAGAGGCAAGGATTATGTATTAAGTGGAAACCTTACCTTAGGACATAACAAGATGACTGTGAAAGAATTAAACACTACTGACAAGAATGTTCCTCTAAATAACTATAGCAGCCGTTTCTACTCTTCTGGTAAAGACGACTACCAGCTTGAGGTTGGAGGCGAAGTAGGTCTGTTCTATGGTTATGTCTACGACGGTCTCTACCAATTCTCTGATTTTGACGAGTCCCAATATAACACGAAGAAGAAGTGGGAGCTGAAGGACGGAGTTCCTGAAATGACTACCGATGTTCTTGCAGCCTCTACCTCTGGAGATCCCTCAATGCCTGGCAAGCCCAAGTTCAAAGACCGCGACGGTGATGGAAAGATCACGACTGCTGACCGCTACGTCATTGGTAACACTAACCCTACCCTACAGGGTGGATTCGGACTAAGCGGCCAGTGGAAAGATTTTGACTTCACAGCCAACTTCACCTATATGCTCAACTTCGATATTTACAACGCTACAGCATACGCACTTTCATCTAGTTCAAGCAACAGTCAAGAGTACACAAACGTACTGGCTAAGTTCGGTCGCGGAGATCGTTGGAACTACACCCAAAATTCTGGAAGTCATGATGATTACTGGACAGGTTCAAACTTAACCATTACTGACTACATGAATGAGAACCAAGGTAAGTCTCTGTGGAATCCTGCTGACGTTGTTAGCAATACTATCAACTCTTATTTTATTGAAGATGGTTCATTCTTGCGTTGTTCAGACGTTACTATTGGCTATACCCTACCAAAGAAAGTCAGTCAGAAGTGGGCCATGTCAAAGTTGCGTGTCTATGCTTCAGCATCAAATCTCTTCATCCTTACGAGCTATTCAGGCTATGATCCAGAAGTTGATGTACAGTCAGGTTTGACACCTTCTATGGACTACAACCGTTACCCACGTAACCGAGCTTTTTCTCTTGGCGTTAACGTGACATTCTAATTCAACTTTATGAAAAAAGAAAACAATATGAAATTCAAAAATATAATCATCTGCGGAATGGGTCTTTGGGCGCTGACGGCTTGTAATGACTATCTTGATGTCGATGCACCATCCAAGTTCTCTCCAGAATCCATTTACAAGTCTGCAAAAGATGTCAATACAGCTCTTAATGGTGTCTATGCAGAACTTCTTCAGAGTAATACATTTGGCCAAGCATATACATACAACTTGGTGCTAAATAGTGATGTTGATTTCGTTGCCAATTCAAATGAAAATGCGCAGACCAATACCCCCAAGCGCTACGATATGACAGCTGCCAGTTCGACTGCCAACAGCGTATGGAATGCTACCTATTCAGGAATTGAAACTGCCAATAATTTCATTTACTATTTGGAAAACAGTAGCATCTATAATAAGGATAACGAGAATTTCAATGACTTAACCCAGTACATGGGTGAAGCAAAAGTGATTCGTTCTATATTGTATTATGAGCTATTATGCTATTGGGGTGATGTACCTTTCACATTAAAACCAACTAATGCCACCGAGGATTTCACTCCAGCCATCACTTCTCGTGATGTCATTGCCAAGGCTCTGATGGAAGACCTTATGCTCATTGCCCCTTCTATGCGTCCAGCCTCAGAACTATCAGAAGGTATTGAGCGTATCTCTAAGGAAGCTTGTTGGGCTATGATTTCTCGCATTGGTCTTCAAGCATCAGGCTATTCACTGCGCCACACTGATGATGAAAATTCATACGGATATATGGGAAAACCTACTCCTGCGGAAGAGACATGGTTCCTTACACAGGCACGAAACTATGCTGACTCTGTCATCAACTTCAGTAACCACAGTTTGAATCTTTCTTATCAGGACGTATTCCTTAATGAATGCAACTTTAAAGTTATCAACGATGATGATCCCCTCTTCGAGATTCCGTTTGCTAAGGAGACATCTGGTTGCATTGGTTATCGTCATGGTCCTCAGTTCCGTTCTAATGGTGGTTCAACCAACTATGAGTGGGGTGAGACCAACGGCGGTCAGCAAGTAGAAGCTTTCTACCGTTTCAGTTTTAAGCCTGGCGATATGCGTAAGAATGCAACCATTGGTTGGTGGTACTACACCTACGATGGTATCCCCAAGTTTAACAGCGGCTATACGATGTATAACAACAAGTGGTCAAAACTGTATAACGAAACAGGGGCCTTCGGTAAGAGTACTTCTGGCAACACTGGCATCAACTACCCTTATCTGCGCCTGGCAGACGTGCTGTTGATGTATGCTGAGGCCGACGTGAAACTGACTAAGACCGTCAGCACTACTGCAGCAGGATACGTACAAGCAGTTCGTAACCGTGCCTATATGGGTTCAAATGTAACAGCACCTACCATAGCAGCTACAGACTCAGCCTCGTTTATGGATGAAATCCTTCAAGAGCGCAAATGGGAATTTGCTGGTGAGAATATGCGCTGGAAAGACTTGGTGCGCAACAACAAGCTATCCGAGGTGCTCTATCACACCTTTATGCGCTACAATGCAGTGGCATCAGAAGTTGGCGGTGTTTCAGAAAGTACAATCAACAGCTACGTAGTCGATTATGACGGCATAGATTACTTCAACGAGAATGGTGACGTATTCACTCAAGCTGAAATCGATGCTGCCCTGCCTGGCGATATGGCATACGGACAGGAAGCCGGCAAGTCAAAAGGTTCTATTCTGGCCAGCAAGATTTACTATTGCTGGATAGAGAACCCCAACGACAATTCTTATTTTGCCAACAAGAAGCTGAGAACGCTCTACATTTTCAATCCAGCTACTGCAGACCTCAAGAACTGGAACAATGTGAAGACCCCACAAAAGTTCAAGGAGTATATTCAGAAAGAATTAGACAAACTGAACGACCCGAGTGTTGTGGTAGCGCCTAATCCTGAAAAGGTCAGCCGCATCAAGAAATTGGCTTCCTATACCTGGATTCCCGATCCAGAGACGCCATCAGCTACTCTAAACACGGCTATACCCTATATTGATTTCTTCAACTGGTACTATCCAGAGAACGGCTATGCACGCAACCAAGTGCTTTACTCTTTGTATGGATTTATCCACGGAGGTGCATCCGACAAGTCGAACTTCTACTTTGTTCGTGACGGACAGGAAGACCTCATTGGCACGCTCGGCCAGTTCCAGGCCAATCCTGTCAACCTTCCCGTGGTGCGCTATTTGCTCCCCATTCCTCGCGAAGCTATTACCCGCTCTGAGGGAGCATACAAGAATTATTATGGATATTAAAGCTTCAAAGAATTTATGAAAAGGATATTTCTATATGCATTAGCAATTGTAACTTCATTTGCAGTCTTTTCATGCAGTGATAAAGACGACAACGAAAGTTATAGTGCAGAAAATGACCGTTTGGTTCGTCCCTTCTTCCGCACGAATCTGACAGTATCAAACGGCTCTAACGATCCCTACCTTTGCAGACTAGTGGGCGGTGAGCACGGAAACAGCATTCAGCTCTACTGGTCGCGTGTAAATGGTGCCCAGGCTTATCAGCTACGTGCGTCTACTTCGCAAAGTGTAGCAACAGGTACGACAGAGCGTTGGGATGATCCAAGCTATCTCGTGCTCGACACCATTTTGGTAGGCGAAGAGATTGACACATTGCTATTAAATGACCTTCTCTATTCGAAGACTTACCGCTTTGCCATTCGCGCTTTAGCAGATAAGAATAATCTGAACGACCCGCATAACTCACAATGGTTTGGCATTGGCGACTTGCGCCATTGGGCTGACTATTGTGCCATCCGTACTGGCGACCGCGAAGAGGTGCCAGCCGTTGTAACCGGTAAGAGCGACATTACGAAATCAGGCTTTACTGTCACACTTGACCGTAGTCTGAATCAGGCAAGCCGCCCCATCAGTCAGCGTTATGTTAATTCACAAGTGAAAGCATTCAAAGAAATGTTCAACACCGTGACTGACGAAAATGGAAATGAAGTATGGAAAGTTGACTATTTGGTTGTTGAGCCAGGAGGTTCAAACCCATCGGCAAAGGTTCCAGATGAATTCAAGAAAATCGACCTGACGGGAAAATTTGATGCCAAAGGATTTGCAAGTATTGCTATCACTGGTCTTGATTCCAACTCAGTATACAATGTCTATGCGTACGATGCCAAGATTGCTAAGGAAAGAAAACTTGTCTATGCACAGTATAATATTGACATTACCGCTCGTACAAAAGGTGATCCTTTCGCACCAATGACCATCGAGGCTGCTCCCCAGGATACGATGCACTACTTCGTTGATGAAGTGTTTGAAGAAAGCATCAAGCTTCCCATCCCTGCTACCCCCATCAGGGCAAAGCTCGATGAATTCATGACAAGTAATGTCTATGCAGAGAATCAAGTATTCTACTTAGAAGGTGGTCAAACCTACTTTACCACAGCAGGTATGAATGTTTATAAAGGATTCAAACTTGCTACGAAACCAGAGGACATTGCTGCCGGCAAAGGTCGTGCGCGTCTGCTTCTTTACCACCAGAACGTGCTTGACATTAGCAAAGGTACCTCTCCCTCACCGGCTTTCTTCATGCTCAGCCGTATACCTGAAGGCTCTGAAAACCCAATGGTTACCAATGACATAGACAAGATTGAGTTCGAAGATATTGACTTTGCCGTTCCTATGGCACGCAACATCGGTGACGGTGACAAGATTGTAACCAATAGCTACTTCATGAATATGTATTCAGAAGGTATGGGTGCAGTGGTTGAGAAACTTTCCATCAAGAACTGCTCATTCCAGGGAATTGTTGGTGGTTTCTATCGCGTTCAGGCCAACTATGGTGTACGTATTAAGGAGTTTACCGTTGATAACTGCGACTTTTACAACGGTGGCTATTACAATGCCGACGGACGCCGCTATAACTGGTTCCATGCCAATCCCGAAGCAAACAACAAGATCAACATCTGGGAGAAGTTCACCATGTCCAACTGCACCATCTACGACAATCCGCTCGGTTATATGTTCAACCACAACAAACCCGCAGAAAGCGTAGATTGGCCTAGTGACATTCATTACAATATCACACTACTGAACAATACATTTGTCAACTTCAATACCTGCAATGTGGGTAATAGCCTCTTCTTCAACCTCAGATACATTCCCGGTGGTTCATCGTTCACCGTGAAGCGCAATCTTTTTGTGCTGACCTGTCAGGATGGCGACGATCTACGCAAAATGGTTCAGGCAGGTTGCGATATTAGAACCATCAATGGCGAAGAGACTGTTTATCTGGACTTTGAGGACAACTATTCCACAAACGACTACCTCTTTGGTGAGGTGAAAGATGGCGAAGGTAATATCACTAAGGCAGGTCAAATCTTCAGTAATACCGCAACTGCTTTTGACTTTGCCAACAAAAACACCTTTGGCGCAATGAAAAAGAACTATACAGTTGTCTGGGGAACAGTAACTGATGGCGAAGGATCGAAAACGGAGGCTGAAGGTATGGATGGTCTAACCGTGCTTGTTGCCCCCATTTCTGCAAAGAACCTGATGGTACAGCCCAACCCACCTCATAAGATGTCTGCCACCCCCAACCACTATGATCACATTTGCGACGGTATTGACGGTACAGTAACCAATCCGGATGCCAATATCCGTGATGACTATAAGAGCGGTATGGTTGACCTGCACTTCCAACCAAGTGCCAAGACGAATGAAAACATTCTTTACCAGAAGGGTATTGGTGCTCCAAAGTGGAGGCAATAGGATTACAGCACAAAGGGGTGTGTCCAAGACATGCCCCTTTATTGTCAATATATCACTAAACAAAACCATCATCATGAAAAAAATTCTTTCTATTATTACCCTCGCTACATTCACATTCACAGCCAATGCCCAGATTCCGGCATTCCCCGGTGCCGAGGGACATGGCAGGAATGTCTCAGGCGGGCGCAAAGGAACAGTATATCATGTTACAAACCTCTCGGATAATGAAAACGAAGAGGGTTCTTTGCGCTGGGCTCTCAAAAAGGGAGGAACCACACGCAAGACTATTGTATTTGATGTAGGAGGTGTTATAGCATTAACAAGCGACCTGAAGATTCCCTCAAACACCACCATTGCCGGTCAGACAGCCCCCTACCCCGGCATCACCCTACGCTACTATTCTGTCAATCCGAACGGCAATGAGATTATCATGCGTTTCATCCGAATCCGCCGCGGTGAAGAGAAAGACGTTAACGACGGTGCCGATGCCTCTACAGCCCGACATTTTACCAATATCATCCTCGACCACTGTTCGTTCTCTTGGTCAATTGATGAGGTTGCTTCCTTCTATGACAACAACAACTTCACCATGCAATGGTGCACTTTGGGAGAAAGTCTCAACAATGCCGGACACAACAAGGGTGCACACGGCTATGGCGGCATTTGGGGAGGCAAACTCGCTTCATTTCACCACAACCTGATATGCCATGTAAACAACCGTTCACCACGTTTCAACGGAGGCCGCTATAACTGGACTGGCTACACCACCAACAAGCTCTACCAAACCTACAAATGGGAAAATGCTGTTCAGGCAGAGAATGTGGACTTCCGTAATTGCGTCATCTATAATGCCAATGGCTGTTATGGAGGTCCTGGAGGTGGACAAATCAACATGGTGGGCAACTACTATAAGAGTGGACCAGCAGCTACCATTGACCGAATCACAACTGTTTCTGTCGGAGCAGAGGATAATGCTGAAGACTACCCTATCTACTGGGGCATGACCAGCAGATATTATGTTGAAGGAAACATGGTGGAAGGTAATACCACTATTAGCAACGACAACTTCGGAAAGGGTTTCAAATATGACAGTGGCATATACACCATCAATGGAGCGAAATGCAGTTTAGACGAAAACAACTACTACGGAGAAGCCGTGGAGCATCTGAATAACACATCAGGAAAAAGCTGTGTGAAGATACAGATGTCAGAGCCAACTGCATTCGGCACAGTGACTACCCATAAGGCAACAAAGGCATACGAAAAAGTATTGGCTTATGGCGGTGCCTCGCTCTATCGCGATACAGTAGATGCCCGTTATATGCGAGAGACACGCACAGGCACTGCCACATACAAAGGTTCTGTAACAGGAAAGGGTGGACGTATTGACAAGGTTTCAGACGTAAAAGGTTATACGGAAGCTAACTTCCCTACCGGTTTTCGTCCGGAGGGCTTTGACACCGATGGTGATGGAATGCCAGACGATTGGGAGACGGCAAACGGTTTGGATCCCCATAACGCCAATGACGGTAAGACCTATACCCTTGATGCAGAGAAGAAATGGTACACCAATCTGGAGGTTTATCTCAACTCTCTTGTAGAAGAGATAATGAAGGCCGAGAATGCCGATGCAGAGGAATCTGTTGACGAATACTATCCAGAGTATAAACAAACAACCATCAGCAATCCACAAGCTACCTCGCCCGTGTTGAGCCCAGCTTTCCATAACCTAAAGGGACAGCGCATACAATTGCCTCATCACGGTTTATACATTCGTACTGATTACAAAGCCGATGGTACAAAACAGATTCGCAAGATTATCAGATAGAATTACCGAACAACTGCAAGACCCAATAAAAAAACTGGAACCCAAATATGGATTCCAGTTTTTTATTTAAAAAGCGATGATACGTTATTTCCTCATCATCTTCTTGCCATTCTCTATAACGATTCCACGGAAAGCGTCGGTGACCTTCTGACCTGCCAAGTTGTAGCTCACGCCCTTACGTCCAACGGTTCTCGCTTCATTGATAGTGGTAACGAGCTGATCAACTACAGTCTGTTCTGTAGCCATCTCCAACACAGCCACGAAGCAAACCTGTGTACCTTTGTTGGTGAATGTAATTGAGCCTTCCTTGAAGTTGAAATCGAATACACGGATGTCCAGATTGCCAGCGATATCCTTCACCTGTTTGGTAGCGGGATTACCCTCTTCATCAACAGAATCAGCAATCTCTACGGTACGGAACTGATCGGTGAATGCAGTCATTGGCACAGAGGCGTAGTCATAGGTTACACCATCCACTTCCTGCCAACCCGTTGCAGTTTTTGCAGTTGTTGAGGCACCATTCACATAGCTATAGAAAGTAATACGCACAGCCTTCTTTCCTTCTGGCAGGGTGATGGTGTTCTGTGCACCATTCGACACCTTCAACGAAGTGACGCTGTCGCCATCAAAAGTCAGATTTGGGAAAGTAATACCAGGAACAATAATCTTTTCACCATTGCTCCAGTTCTTTGATGTGTTGCCAGAGATAGCCATCAGGTAGTCAGCGTATGGTGTTCCCATGTTACCTTCCATCTCATTCTCGTTGCAGCCCATCCATGCAGTATAGTTCTCTGGATTGTCATAGAAGAGATAAACTTTCTCTGTATGAGTAGGAGCCGCAATGACTTTTACTTCAGCAGAAACGACCTCCGAGGTAGTGCTGTTGGCACGGCCGGCACGGGCATAGACAGTAGCCGACTCGCTGAGCGTGAAGGCACGGTCACCATTCTGCCAGTTCTGCTGATCAAGGCTATACTCGATAGTAGAATTAACCGTAGAACTCTTGATATAAACAGTTCCGTTCAGCTGATTAATGACGGGAGCGGCAACGGTGATTCCGTCAACAAGGACGAGGAGTGACGTAATATTGGAATTGACATAGTTGCCCTCGCCAATAGCCAGAGCCTTTACGGTCGTTCCGTCTTCTACCTTAAAGGGAGCTGTATAAATTTCACCTGTTTCTTCTGTTGGATTCGTGCCATCCGTTGTATAACGTACTTCCTTGGCATTAGGTACAGCAGCAATGGTTACCAGTCCATCCTTGTCGGCAGTGATTTCAGCATCAGCCAAGCGTACCTTCTCTTCACCTGTATAGTCAATGCGGACGTAGAACAGACCAGTTTCACCGCTGCCACGTGTTATCTGGTGAGTGCCGGCAGGCACATTCTCTATGGCTTTATAAAGAATACCGCCTTGAATAAGTTCTGCAGTAGTCTGATCAAGTGCCTCTCCGTCAAAAAGAAGAGTATTTTCACTCCATGATGACTGAAGAATTGTCACCTTTGATTCTGCAGTAGCAGTCCACTGAACGAGTGTTGCTCCTTCCATCTTCAGACCCTTTGTAAAGTCAATGCCTGCATACGAACAATCTTTAAACTTAGTATTAAAATTGTGCTTGTCCTTATTGTAAGTAAAGAAAACTGACGGATCCTCCAATGCTGTACCGTTCAGACGCACGACATTGCTGCCGTTGAAAATGAGTTCATAGATGTCACCCTTTGCTGCCCATGTTGAAAGCGTCAGCATGAACAACGTCATTAGCGTAAAAAGTTTCTTCATACTTTAGTTTTGTTTTAGTTTTAATTAAATTGTTTTTAAAAATCGCTTGCAAAGATATACAAAAAAATCAATATGGTATAAAAAAAGAATGAGAAAAACTTTTTTTTATTATCTTTTTGCACTATTCTTTATATTTATTCGTAAATTTGCAGTCAAATTTATCCAACTACAAGTGTATATGAAAAAAGCATTATTACAGATCCTGACCTGTTTTTCTGTCATTTTCATTCAGGCAAACGCAGAAAACATACCCGCATTTCCCGGTGCAGAGGGCTATGGGATGTACACCACAGGAGGGCGAAAGGGCAAGGTTTATCATGTTACCAACTTGAATGATTCCGGTGAAGGCTCGCTAAGATGGGCTTTAAGCCAAAGTGGCCGGCGCATCATTGTCTTCGATGTATCGGGTACTATTCACTTGCAGTCTGAATTAAAACTAAAGAACAGCAACGTCACCATTGCCGGACAGACAGCCCCAGGCGACGGCATCTGTATAGCCGACTACCCATTTACCATTAACTGTAACAACGTCATCATACGCTATATGCGTTTCCGGCTGGGCAACGAAGCGCTAAAAAAGAATTCGTCAGCTCATGAAGGCGATGGCCTTGGAGGCATGGATCTTCAAAATGTCATCATCGACCACTGCTCCGTCAGCTGGTCTATCGACGAATGTCTATCGGTCTATGGCTCCAAGAATCTCACCGTTCAGTGGTGCATCGTTTCACAAAGTCTTGTCAACGCAGGTCACTCTAAGGGTGCACACGGCTACGGTGGCAACTGGGGCGGCAGCGGAGCCAGCTATCATCATAACCTCTTGGCTCACCACACCTCGCGCACGCCACGTCTGGGACCGCGCCCTGGCACACAGACCGACGAGCGCATGGATATGCGCAACAATGTCATCTACAACTGGAGCGGCAACGGCTGCTATGGTGGCGAAGGTATGAACGTCAACATTGTCAACAACTACTACAAGCCCGGTCCTGGCACTTTACAGGGAAGTGCCACTATTTTGCAGCGCATCGCAGGCATCGGCATACGTACATCGGAATATACAAATCACAACACATCATCTCCCAACCAATGGGATGTCATGTGGCATATCTGGGGAAAGTTCTTTGTAAATGGCAATGTCAACCCCAACAGCAGTACTATGAGCAAAGATAATTGGACATACGGTATCTATAATCAGATAGACAACTCCAAGAACGATTACACCTATACCCAGACCACAAAAGATACGATACGGCTGAGTACCCCTATCGCCTTTGTCAATACGACCACCCACTCTGCCGAACAGGCCTACGAGCGTGTGTTAGCCTATGCCGGTGCTTCGCTGCATCGTGATGCACACGACGAATTAATGGTCAGCGATACGCGCAACGGCAAGGCTACCTATACAGGCTCGGGAAACAGATATGGTTTCATTAACTCTCAGGACGACCTTAAGCCTGCTAACGCATCAGCAGAATGGAGTGCTTGGCCAGAGCTACAGAGCAGCATAGCCCTCACCGATACTGATGGTGACGGTATGCCCGACGAATGGGAAACTTCACATGGCCTAAACCCCAACAGCATAGATGACGGAAAGGCTGTTGCCGACAATGGTTACACCAATATAGAGAACTATATCAACTCACTTGTTGCCGACATTACTACAGCACAGAATGAGGGCGGTGTATTACTGACCGACCAACAGGACTTTTCTACTGACATCACCCACCCTACAGTTCTCCACGCCACACCCCATTTTCTCAACCTGCAAGGATGCGAGATAACGAAACCCTCGAAGGGCATCTACCTCGTAAACGGCAAGAAGGTTGTGGTTAGATAATTCAAGTTTCTGAAGTTCTTGCGCTCCGCGAAGCGCCTGAGCACCAACGGAGCGCAAGAACTTCGCTAACTTCGTTAACTTCAAAGATATACGACTTGCGAAAGTTGAATTAGATAAAAAGAATGAAGGTCTCGATGTCGAGGCCTTCATTCTTTTTATCGGAGTTTCACCCAGTATTGATTTCCATTCATAGTGTGCTTACTCTGGAACCGGTATTGCGGACGTTTCAGATAGTTGCCTATTTTCTGGAATACGGCGGTTTCTTCCTTATAGCCTTTGAAGTGGGACTTCATCAGGGCTGAGATTTCCGAGATACTCATCCACTGACCGTCTTCATTCTCCCGCGGCCTCTGTATTACAGCCATCAGCATCTCGCCTAAGCCGTTCATCTGCTGGAACTGCAGGTTATGCTCCATCAGTGCACGCTCCTCGTCCTTCGTCAGCCAGTAGCGTTCGCCCTGTTGTATCTCGTGTTTCAGCTGGGCGTAGAGCTGGTCGTGCTGTACGGGTGTCTGGAAGTCGATGTCGCCATCGATGGTGACGCAGAGGAACCGGCGCGAGCCGCTGGGGTCGGTGAGCGGTGTGGGTTCGTTAGTGGTGCCGATAAACGAGGCATAGCGGCGGTTGGTGGTATAGGCCTTGCCGTAGGGCGGGCGGTATTTCAGGTCGGCCGTCGAGACGAGGTACTTCAGTACGATCTGCTGGCGTTGGGTGACGCGGTCGAACTCATCGAGGTTGATAAGGCCGAACGAGGTGAGCCCCATGTTCAGGTCCTGTTCGTTCTTGAAGTTGATGCGGTCGTTGTAATAGTCCATCAGGTCGCGAGGCATGAGGATGCGGCAGAACGAGCTCTTGCCACAGCCCTGACGGCCTATCAGCAGCGGGACGAGTGCGTTTCCAGTGAGTTGACCTTTCCCCAGCCACATAGCCACCATCGAGCGCATCCAGATGCGGAAGTAGTCGGTCCATTCCTTCCATTCCGTAGGCACACGCCAGGCTAATGGCGTCACACGGTCTTTGCCGTCCCACTGCGGCAGCTGTTCCAAGTATTCGTTCACGGGGTCGTAGTGCTCTATGTCATCGGAGTTGACATAGCGGCGTATGTCCTTGTCCCAACAGCGTATGCCCTGTTCCAGTGCCCGCATGGTGATGGAGTTGCGTGCCTCTTCGGTTAGGTCCTGGAATGAAAATCCCAGTCCTGTCCTCGTGCGGTATTCTGCTACGCCTCGCATCACGTTGCGACGCAGTTCGTAGTTCTCGTTGAGGAAGATATTTATCTTCATCGTCATCAGAGTCTCGGGTGGTATGGTCTTGGTGCGCTGAATGCCTTTCTGCTCCATATATTTCTTTTCCAGTTCGTCGCGGTAGGTGTTTTCGAATACCTTTTCCACCAGTTCCTGTGCATCCCAGAACACGCCCTTCATCTTGGCCAGACGCACGGCAGGAGCCATAGGCAGAGCCGTCTCTAAACAGTATTGTGACAGTCGTGAGAGCAGGGCGTGTCGCCGCTCTTCACTGTCTGTGATGTCCTCTGTATCGTCGTAGGCTTTCGAGAGGTTGAACTCGAAGACGTTGTACAGTTGCCAGTAGCGTTCCATCCTCTCTTCTGTGCTGATATGCTCCGACTTGTGCCTTGTCTCCACGACCTTCTCGGCCTTCGCATAGATGGGCGTTGCTAACGGGTTGTACACCAGCCTGTCATCGGCACTCATGTAGCAGGTGCGCTGCAGACGGGGTTCCAGCTTCTCTATCGTCACGCCCAACTGACCGTTGTATATCATGCGCGCCCGCTCGTAGAGGTTCTCATGGAACAGCGCAATCTGGTCTGGGTCAACGGGACAGGTCGCGTTATTCAGGCTTGAATCATGGACTAGTCCCTTTGACTCTGGAAAGAGTTCCCCGCGACACACGATCTTCACCGACTGTCCGTCGGCTCCCACGAAGGCCATCAGCGTCTGCGGCATCTCGCCGGCCCCGCGTCGTACGGCATCAGCCTCGTCGGGTCCCGTCAGGTTGTTCACCTCCAGCAGCACCAGTCCGTTGTATGCTTTCGTTACGCGCTCCCCATTGCGGTTCTCCTGTTCCTGTGCAAAGCAGATGCGCGGCAGTTCGTTGGCACTGCCCGACAAACCAGCAATTTTTCCGTCAATATCTCTAATAGTATCGGCCAATTGCTGAAGGTCCATCGTGCGCAGTGTCTCCTTGTTTCGATAGTTTCTGATGATGGTTATACGTGTACTCATAATAGATATGTAATGGAATTGATTACAAAGTTACACATTTTTTTTGAATATACAAAGAAAAATAATACAAAAAAATAGGTAAAGCCTTCATGTTAGCAGTTATCTCATTGATTATTAATATATTAACCCATGAAGGCTTGCTTTTTAAGCCTTCATGTAGCCTTCATATAGCCTTCATACTCAAATTAAGTCACTCAGCACAAGTAAGTGTGCCATTTACAATGCAGAAGTAAGCCATTTATGAAAAAAAGTAAGCCACTTATAAAAAAAAGTAAGCCACTTATAAAAAAAAGTAAGCCATTTACGATGCAAAAGTAAGCCACTTACAACGAATAAATGGCATCTATGACGTGACTGAAATTACATGAAGGCTATATGAAGGCTTAAAAGGCAAGCCTTCATATACTAATCGCCTAATATTCAAATGATTAGGTAAGTATATGAAGGCTTGACCTATTTTTCAACAAAAAATTTGTCAGAATCTCATAGGACCTCCGAAGCCACCGCCTCCACGGTTGCCTCCACCACGGTTACCACCACGACCTCCACCGAAACCACCGCCCATTCCAGGCCCCATACCGCCCATACCACGCATCTGCTGACGGGCTGCCTTGGTGCCAAAGAGGTTCAAGCGATAGTTCACACGCAGCATCACGTAACTGGTGATGGCATTGTACTCAGTATCAGTACGCGAGAAGGCGCTGACCATACGTGTGAAGTTGGACTGCTGATGAAGCAGGTCGTAGAATTCCAAGCGCACTGAGAGAGGCTTGCCCTGCAGGAAGCTCTGAGCAATCTGAGCATTCCAAATCAGCTCATCGGTATTGGCGGCTGCATCAGCAAAGCCACGACGACTGGCCATTCCCAGATTGGTGGTGAACTGTGTACCCCAAGGTGCATTAATAGTGGTGTTGAAACCATAGTTAAAGCTCCATGTATTCAGGTTAGAATTAGTCTGAAGGGCATTCGAGTTATGGTTATAATTCACGCTACCGTTGAGCTCCACCTCAAACCAGTCGTTGCGGTAGCTAAAGCCTAAACGCTCACGCAGGGTTGTGGCTTTGGTAGTAGACTTTGTTGTAGTCAAACTGGTACCATCGTAGAAATAACCCACGTTGTTGCTGTAGTTCACGCCTGTCTCAGTGTTCACATTGAAGTAACCTAATGTATCAAGAGCTACGTTGTACATCACGCTACCTCCTGCGCTCCACTGTCCGTTGATATTCACAGGCTGTGACTTGGTTCCACCAGTTGCTGCTACATACTCCGTTCTCTGAGCAATGCTGTTGCTTGTAGTCGAGAAGTTCAGATTGGCATTGATGAACTGCGAGTGGCTCTCAATGAAATTGTTGAAACGCAGGTTAAGTCTTTGTGTGAACGAGGGCTTCAAGCCTGCATTACCCGTACGTTCGTTCAGGGGGTCTGTATTATCCTTAATCTCAAGCAGGTCGGTCATTGAAGGCTGACTGCTGTTGCCACGATACTCCAAACGCAGCTGACCGCGGTCACCAATTCGATAGCGCAGGTTGGCAGTAGGACTCCAGTTGATGACGGTACGGGTGGTGTCGATCTTGTTACCCAAATATTCCTGATGGAACTTCGACAACTGCGGCTTAATCTGTACACCAATGTTGAAATCAAATTTCTCACGGATAAAGCGCAGCATGATCTCAGCTGTATGTGTGTAATTCCTGTAATTCGAATAGCGTCCCAACGTATCATTCTCAAAATCCGTATAGTTTCTTCCACCCAGGCGATCAAAGACAGCATCCCACTGACGATATTCTGGGAAGACATCAGTCATCGAAACACGGCGTGTAGGATCGTCAAGTCTCCAGAAGTCATAGGTATTACGGTCACTCTTTGTATAGCTGTACTGGAACTGATAGCTGAACTGCAAGAATGTAGCCTTGGCTATCGGCTCGCTATAGGTAGCCTGAAGACTATAGTCATAATTCTTCTGAGGTGTTACATTGTAGCGGTTTGTCTGAGTAGAGTCACCAGTAAGTGTCTTGTAAAGCCTGATAAGACTCTGCGAGAACTGTTCAGAGTCACCATCGCTATAGTTAGCTGTTGCTCTCAATGTAATATTTCTTCCCGTGTTGCTCAGTTTACGATTAACCTGCAGAGTCGTTCCTATACGTTTGGAGTCGCTGTAGTTCATGCCACCATTGGTACGTTTGTTCACCACAAGTGAGTCGCCCAGCATATTGTTAACCATATCCAAGATACTACGATTCGACACGTAGTCGTAGGGATCGGCAGTGAATGTACCCGACTCTGAGCGCGACTGCCCGTCGTTGGTGTTATAGCTCCATGTGGGGCGCATACTGATATTCCAAGCCGTATCGGGTGTCCATTCAACACGTCCCTGGGCACTCCAGCTGTTAGAACGAGAGAAGTTCTGGTTCTGCGACTCAGAGAAGCGACCTGCTGGGTTCATGAAGTTTTCAGAAGATGTGCGCGACCATGTATCACCGTCACGATGATTCCACGTTACAGAACCGTCGAGCAGGATAACGTCAGTCTTCTCATAGTTGAAGTTCACCATCGCCATCTTGGAAGCCTGCAAGCCACTGCGGCCTCCACCTCCGAAACGACCTCCGAAGCCACCGCCGCCAAAGCCCATATCATTAACATTGTTGGCATTGAGCATCGACATGATACGTGTATTATCCTTCATCACTGCACCAAATGCACGACCTGTATAACGATTTTCCGTTCCCACACCAGCATCCACGTTGGCAAACATACCACGGTTCATACCTGCCTTCAAGCCAAAGTCGAGCACGGTGGTCTCATTACCATCGTCAATACCTGTAATACGGCTCAGGTCGCTCTTCTCATCATAAGTTTTGATACGCTCCACGATACTGGTAGGCAGGTTTTTCATTGCCGTCTGCGTGTCGCCAGTCATAAACTCCTTACCGTCAACCTTAATCTTCTTCACCGTCTTACCATTGATAGTGATAGTGCCGTCATCGCTGACCTGTGCACCAGGCAGACGCTTCACCAATTCCTCAACGACAGACCCCTCTGGAGTCTTATACGCGCCTGCGTTATATATTACGGTGTCACCCTTTGAATAGACACGGGCCATATTCTTCACCACCTCAGCACCTTTCAGCATCACGGCATCCACCTTCAGCGACATTGTCCCAAGATCTGCGGGCTTACCCTCCACTGTGAGGTTTTTATACGTTGTCTTGTATCCCACATACGTCACACGGACAATATACTTACCATCCGCAGGGGCTGTTAGCGAGAACTGTCCGTTCATGTTAGTCACTGCATGAGACACCGAGGTACTGTCGGCTTTCAACAACGATACAGTAGCCTGAATGACACCCTCGTTGGCTTCATCAACCACTTTACCCGAAATTGTTCGCTGTGCTTGCATTGAAAAGGCCGAAAGAACGACGGCCATCAGAAGTAAAATACGCTTCATATTTTGTTTTTTATGATTTCAACTGATAGTATGACGCGGTGACGAAATAAAAGTTTAATATACACTATTATTTTTTTATATCACCGATTCTTTAATTTCTTTAACGTATCAGTTCTTTCCTAACTTAGGAAAAAATAGTAACTTTGCACATTCAAAATCATACTATATGGCCGAACAAAATACATCCCGACGCAGACAACCCCGACAGCAGCAGCCTGTTGACAACACATACGCCCACCTTCAGCCACAGGCATTGGAAGTGGAGCGGGCCGTGATAGGCGCACTACTGATTGACAAGGATGCCTATTCCATTGTCTGCGAGATTCTGAAGCCGGAAAGCTTCTATGAGCCTCGCAATAAAATCATCTACGAGGCCATCCAACAGTTGTCGATGAACGAGCAACCCGTTGATGTGCTTACGGTTGTTGACCAACTGTCGAAGAGCGGACAACTGGAAGAAGTAGGAGGTCCTGCTTATATTGCCGACATATCGTCGCATGTCGTTTCATCGGCACATATCGACTATCACTCTCGCATCGTGGCTCAGAAATACCTGGCCCGACAGCTCATACAGTTTGCCAGTGATGTAGAGACCAAGGCATTCGACGAGACCATCAACATAGACGAACTGATGCAGCACGCAGAAGGCGCACTGTTTGAGATTTCCCAGAAGAACCTGAAAAAGGACTACACGCAAATTGACCCCGTGGTAGCCCAAGCCGTAAAGGTGATTCAGGAAGCGGCAAAGAACAAAGACGGATTGACGGGTATCTCCAGCGGCTATCATGGATTGGATGACAAGACGAGTGGCTGGCAGCCTTCTGATCTTGTTATCATCGCCGGTCGCCCTGCCATGGGTAAGACAGCCTTCGCATTGTCGATGGCCAAGAACATCGCTGCCGACAACCAAGTGCCAATGGCGTTTTTCTCGCTTGAAATGTCAAACCAGCAGTTGGTCAACCGTTTGATTTCCAACGCTTGTGAGATTGACAGTAAAAAGATTCTCAACGGACAATTGCAGCCAGACGAATGGGACAGGTTGGACAAGAGAATCAACAACCTGTTAGGTGCACCGTTATACGTAGATGACACTCCGGGTCTTTCCGTATTTGAATTGCGTACAAAGGCACGCCGACTGGTACGCGAGCATGGTGTCAAGATAATCATGATTGACTACCTGCAGCTGATGAATGCCAACGGTATGCGATTCTCAAGCCGTCAGGAAGAGGTGTCTACCATCAGCCGCTCGCTGAAGGGACTCGCTAAAGAGCTCGACATTCCCATCCTGGCTCTATCGCAATTGAATCGTGGTGTAGAGAATCGAGAAGGTTTGGAAGGCAAACGCCCGCAGTTGAGCGACCTGCGTGAGTCGGGTGCCATAGAACAGGATGCCGATATGGTGCTCTTCGTACACCGTCCAGAGTATTACCGCATCTTCCAGGATGACAAAGGACGCGACCTGCACGGTATGGCAGAAATCATTATTGCAAAGCATCGTAAGGGTGCCACTGGCGATGTGTTGTTGACTTTCCGAGGTGAATACACGCGATTTGAGAACCCTGAGGACGGACGACTGGATGCACATCAGCCGCAGAATGGTGGAGAAATCATCAGTTCAAAGGTGAATGGCGACAGTCAGATGAACGGTTCAATGCCTGACGATTACGACCCATTCGGCAGTGGAATGCCCATTCCACCACCATCGAACGGCCCCATGCCTTTCTAATTACACCTCTGCTTTGACAAAATATTGCATTTTGATAGAGTTATTCGAAAATAATATTGTAACTTTGCACACGAAAAAAACTGTTTAGATTGTTTTGATAGAGAAGCATCTTGTATTAGAAGATATTGACCCCGTCATGTTTATGGGGGTGGGGAACGTGCATTTACAGATGTTACGTGCACTATATCCCAAACTGCGCATCATAGCCCGTGATAATGTGATTCGTATTATGGGCGATGAAGAGCAAATGGCTGCGTTTGAAGAGAGTACTGAGAAGATGCGCCTACACATCTTGAAGTTCAATTATATCACTGAAGAAGACATCCTTGACATCGTAAAAGGTAAGCGCACGCATACAGAAGTACCAGATGATGTAGTGGTCTATTCCATCTCCGGCCGGCCAATCAAAGCACGCAGTGAGAACCAGCAACGACTCATCGATGCCTATCAGCAGAACGATATGGTGTTTGCTGTAGGGCCTGCAGGAACAGGAAAGACTTACCTGTCTATTGCATTGGCAGTCAAAGCATTAAAAGAGAAAACGGCAAAGAAGATTATTCTTAGTCGTCCTGCTGTTGAGGCGGGTGAGAAGCTTGGATTCCTGCCTGGCGACATGAAGGACAAGATAGATCCGTACCTACAGCCGCTCTACGATGCACTGGAAGACATGATACCACAGGTAAAACTGCAGGACATGATGGAAAAGCACATCATACAGATAGCACCGCTGGCCTTTATGCGAGGTCGCACACTAAGCGACGCGGTGGTCATCTTAGACGAAGCACAGAACACCACCCCAGCCCAGATACGTATGTTCCTGACCCGTATGGGATGGAACACCAAGATGATTATCACGGGCGACATGACGCAGATTGACCTGCCCAGATCTCAGAAAAGCGGACTCATAGAGGCCCTGCATATATTAAATAATGTGGAGGGCATCGGTGTGGTAAATCTGAACGGGAAGGATATCGTGCGCCATAAACTGGTGACCCGCATCGTCAATGCATACGAAAGTTACGACAAAGAATATAACAACAACAATGAAAGCATTAACAAAGACTGACTTCAACTTCGAAGGACAGAAGAGCGTTTATCACGGAAAAGTCCGTGACGTGTACAACATCAACGATGACCTGATGGTGATGGTAGCCACCGACCGCATCTCAGCTTTCGACGTGGTATTGCCAAAGGGAATCCCCTTCAAGGGACAGGTTCTGAACCAGATTGCAGCCCAGTTCCTGGATGCTACAACCGACATCTGCCCTAACTGGAAACTGGCTACCCCAGACCCAATGGTAACCGTAGGTCTGAAGTGCGAAGGTTTCCGCGTAGAGATGATTATCCGCTCTATCCTCACCGGTTCTGCTTGGCGTGAGTATAAGAACGGTTGTCGCGAACTCTGTGGTGTTAAGCTGCCCGATGGCATGAAGGAGAACGAGCGTTTCCCAGAGCCCATCATCACGCCTACGACAAAGGCTGACGAGGGTCATGACATGAACATCTCAAAGGAAGAGATCATTGCTCAGGGCATTGTTTCTGCTGAGGACTATGCCATCATGGAAGACTACACCCGCAAGATTTTTGCCCGTGGACAGGAGATTGCCGCAAAGCGTGGCCTGATTCTCGTTGACACGAAGTATGAATTTGGCAAACGCGATGGTAAGGTGTACCTCATCGATGAGATTCACACCCCCGACTCAAGCCGCTATTTCTATGCTGAGGGCTACGAAGAGAAGTTGGCAAAGGGCGAGCCTCAGAAACAGCTTTCAAAGGAGTTCGTACGTCAGTGGCTCATTGAGCACAACTTCATGAACGAGCCAGGACAGACGATGCCTGAGATTACGGACGAGTATGCTGAAAGCGTTTCAGAGCGCTACATCGAGCTCTACGAGCACATCACTGGTACCAAGTTCGACAAGGCTACCGAGACTGGCGACATCGCAGCACGTATCGAAAAAAATGTTTCAGACTATCTGAAAACCAGATAAATGTACAAACAGGAAGAGATAAAACCCTATCACGAGGGTGAGAAAGCGCAGCAGGTGGAGCAGATGTTTGATAACATCGCTCCCACTTACGACACGCTGAACCACCGTCTATCGTGGGATATCGACAAGGGATGGCGAAAGAAGGCCATCAGGCAACTAACGCCCCACAAGCCCCAGACGATGCTCGACATCGCTACGGGGACGGGCGACTTTGCCATCCTGTCGGCTCAGATGCTACGGCCCAAGAAATTAATAGGTGCCGACATCAGCGAGGGAATGATGGAGATAGGCCGGAGGAAAGTGAAACAGTTAGGACTGCAAGACACCATTTCCTTTGCCAAAGAAGACTGTCTGAATCTGAGCTACGCTGACAATACCTTCGATGCCATCACAGCAGCATTCGGCATCCGCAACTTTGCCAACCTGGACAAGGGACTGAGCGAGATGTGTCGCGTGCTGAAGCCTGGCGGACATCTTAGCATCGTGGAACTCACCACGCCTGTCAGTTTCCCCATGAAACAACTCTTCCATATCTACTCTCATACAGTGCTGCCTGTCTACGGACGTATGATATCCAAAGACACCAGCGCTTATTCGTATCTGACAAAGACCATTGAGGCCTTCCCTCAAGGTGAGATGATGCAAGAGATACTGCATCAGGCAGGCTTCAAAGAGGCTACTTTCAAACGGCTTACTTTTGGTATCTGCACAATGTATTTCGCAACAAAATAATCGACTGTTATGGACAAGTACGGACTTATTGGCTTCCCACTGGGGCATTCGTTCTCTATCAACTACTTCAACCAGAAGTTTGCAGATGAGGGAATCAATGCCAAGTACATGAACTTTGAGATTCCATCTATTGAGGCACTCGCAGAAGTGCTCGACTCAAATCCAGAACTGAAGGGTCTTAACGTAACGATTCCCTACAAACAAAAAGTCATGGAGTTTCTGGATCAGATTAGTCCTGAAGCCCGTGCCATCGGTGCTGTCAACGTCATCAAGGTGACCCATAAAGGAAAGGAAATCATACTAAAAGGATTCAACTCTGATGTCATCGGCTTCACGCAAAGTATTGAACCCATGCTGGAACCATATCATAAGAAAGCACTGATACTGGGAACAGGAGGCGCATCAAAGGCTATTGACTACGGATTGAAGGCCTTGGGACTTGAGACGGTGTTCGTAAGTAGATATCGTCGTCCGGAAACCATCTGTTATGACGACATCACACCAGAAGTGTTGAAAGAATACAACGTCATTGTAAACTGCACTCCACTTGGTATGTTCCCCAAGACAGAAGAATGTCCACAACTTCCCTATGAGGCAATGGATGAAAAAAACATACTCTATGACCTTATTTACAACCCCGATGAAACAATGTTCATGAAAAAGGGAGCCAGGTATGGTGCCAATGTGAAGAACGGATTGGAGATGTTGTTGCTGCAGGCATTCGCATCGTGGGAGTTCTGGAACGAAAAAGAGTAACAAACAAATGGAAACAAGTTGGACAATCTTTGAGATGTATATAGCCATCTTTGGCCTGATTGTTACAGTTGGAATACTGGGCGACAAGAAAGGCAAGGGGACTACACAGCAACTGCTGGACAATACGCGTGCCAGGTTAAAAAGCTGTGCCAGCCGTTTCAACCAGCAGGTAAAGCTTCTCCAAAAGGAATACAAAGGAGAAAAGAATCATAGCAGAAGCATTCTGAAAAAATACGAAGCGAAATACATCATTACAAAGTCGGACTACAATCGTGAAGCCGATACTGTTATCAGGGAATGGAGCTCTGCAAAAAAAAACAACCAATGGTGGGAACGCTACTGGGTGGTTGTCATGGTAACAGGCATCATCTGTCTTTTAGGAGCGTGCACAGAGTCTATTGTCAGGCTGGGAGAGAAGGATGAACAGACACAGGTTCCCATAGAGCAAACACTAAAGGCACACGAGGAAAGAGTATGGGATGCCAAATCAATACCTATGCCCCACCTTACAGATGGCCGCCGCTATGTATCAAACCCAGACGGAATCATATCGGAAGAGACCGTAAGACGTCTGGATGCCCAACTTATGAAGATGGACGACTCGCTGGGTATTGAATCCGTACTGGCTATTGTCAGTCGTGTAGAAAATGGAGATGTCTTCCGCTTTGCACAAGACATCTTTGACATATATAAAGTAGGTAAAAACGACCGGGGACTGGTCATGGTGCTGGCTTACGATGACCATAAGTTCCGTTCCCATACAGGTCGTTCACTGGAGGCCGATTTGACTGATGCCGAGGTCTTCAGATTCCAGGAACGCTATCTGATTCCGAGTATGAAGGCAGAAATGCCAGACAGCGGACTGATATATTTCACAGAAGCTATCTATAACCTTCTGCAAGGTAAGGAACTGCCAGTGATGACAGGATTAGACAGTGCTAATAGTGATGATGATGCCGACGATGTGCTGCCAGCCCTCTACTTTTTCCTATTTGCTGCATGGTTAGGTATATATCTGTTTGCTTCCCATCGTCACGGCTGGAACATGAAGACTTATTACAGCGGTATGCTTGCAAAAAACCCTTTTGTGAACAATGGTTCAGCACTCGCTGCTGGCTACGTAGCAGGAAGTATCCTAAGTGGAGGTGGCAGAAGCGGAGGCTACCGTGGAGGCGGCTTTGGAGGCGGTGGCTTCGGAGGAGGTTTCAGTGGAGGAAGCAGCGGTGGCGGTGGTGCCACATCAAGTTGGTAATACAAAGAAACATCAAATAAACAACTAATAAAGGTAAGTATTATGAAAAAAAGTTATCTGATTCTTATTGGAATTGCCGTTGTTGTAATCCTCATCATCGGCTGGGTAAAGAGCACATACAACGGTATGGTTACCGTGGAAGAAGAAGCTACGACAGCATTGGCTAACGTGCAGTCGGCCTACCAGCGTCGCGCTGACCTGATTCCTAACCTCGTAGAAGTCGTTAAAGGTTATGCTGCTCATGAGAAAGAGACCTTAGAGGGTGTCATTAACGCACGTGCCAAAGCTACAAGTATGTCGTTGAACGCTGACAACATTGAGGAATACCAGAAGGCTCAGGGTGAGTTGAGCAGTGCTTTGGGACGACTCATTGCTATTGGAGAAGCCTATCCCGACTTGAAAGCCAACGAGAACTTCCGCGAATTGCAGGTACAACTGGAAGGTACAGAGAACCGTATCAACGAGGAGCGCAACAAAGCTAACAAGGCCATTCAAGACTACAACATCAAGATTCGTCGTTTCCCCAGCAATCTGCTCGCTGGCATGTTTGGATTCGAGAAGATGAACAAGTTTGAGGCTGAAGCCGGTGCAGAGAAGGCTCCAAAAGTATCTTTCTGATTGAAAGGAAAAAATAGACAATTAAGGATTTGAAATGATTGACAACCGCTATATGATGCGTGGCGTTAGTGCCGCAAAGGAAGATGTCCACGCAGCTATCAAGAACATAGACAAAGGGCTTTATCCACAGGCATTCTGTAAGATTATCCCAGACATTCTTGGAGGTGATTCTGATTATTGCAACATCATGCATGCCGACGGTGCTGGTACGAAGTCAAGTCTCGCCTATATGTATTGGAAAGAGACAGGCGACCTCTCTGTTTGGAAGGGTATTGCTCAGGATGCTATCGTAATGAATACCGACGACCTGCTCTGTGTAGGTGCTGTAGATAATATCTTGGTATCAAGCACCATCGGCCGTAATAAGATGCTGGTACCAGGCGAGGTCATCTCAGCTATTATTAATGGCACAGACGAATTGTTGGCAGAGCTCCGTGAGATGGGTATCGGCATCTATCCTACTGGTGGCGAGACAGCAGACGTAGGCGACCTTGTTCGTACGATTATCGTTGACTCTACTGTCACCTGTCGCATGAAGCGCAGCGATGTGATTAACAATGCTAACATTCGTCCTGGTGATGTCATCGTAGGACTCTCGTCCACAGGTCAGGCAACTTATGAGAAGCGCTACAACGGTGGAATGGGAAGTAATGGTTTGACTTCAGCTCGTCATGACGTATTCGCAAAGTACTTGGCAGAGAAATATCCTGAGAGTTTTGACCACGCAGTGCCCAATGATTTGGTTTACAGCGGTAAGTATCAACTGACAGATGCTGTTGAAGGTTCACCCGTCGATGCCGGACAGTTGGTGCTCTCGCCTACCCGTACCTATGCACCTGTTATCAAACGCTTGCTTGATGAGATGCGGCCTGAGATTCATGGTATGGTACATTGTACTGGTGGTGCTCAAACAAAGGTTTTGCATTTCGTCAACGAGAACTGCAAGGTCATTAAGGACAATATGTTCCCTGTTCCCCCACTCTTCCGTGCTATCCACGAGTGCTCTGGCACTGATTGGAAGGAGATGTATCAGGTATTCAACATGGGACATCGTATGGAAATCTACGTACGTCCTGAGATGGCAGAGAAGGTCATTGCGTTGTCAAAGTCATTCAATATCGATGCACAGGTTATTGGACACATTGAGGAAGGTCCACGTTCTCTGACCATCAAGAGCGAATTCGGTACATTTGAGTATTAACACTGGTACCGCCTCATCTGTAATTTTTATGAACAAACAAACAAGCTACAATATTTATTATAAGGTAACATCGGAGACTTTTCCGATGTTACCTTCTTTTGCTGGCATCATCCCTGATAGGGCTGGCGATACAAAGCCCCAAGGTAAAGCATATATTTGTACATTCAAAGACGAGATGCCTCAAAATATCATTACCCGCGTGGTACAATTCCAACTCAACACCATCTTGTTGTGCGGTCAAGAATCGCCCACCTATATTAGAAACCTTCGGCGCACTCTGACAACCGACATTACCCCCAACCTACAGATATGGAAAGAAGTTAACAACGAGAAATGCCAGACATATGAAGACTGTGTTGATGCTTTTGTAATTGACATTAACGAAATAGACAAATATCAAGGCACGCACCCTATCCTAATATCTGGAATTTCAGCAAATAATGATCTTGACAGCTTGTATCAGAAGTACAAAGGACGATGTTTGGGCTTTATCACGAATGAATTTGGAGATACAGAATAATATTCGTACCTTTGCACACAAATAAAAACTAAGACTATTAAAATGAATACTAAAAAACTGATTCTATCACTTCTCGTGATACTATTCCCATCGTTATGCATGGCTATCGACTGGGATGGTAAAAAGTATCAATCTATTGAACAAAGCATTCAACAGCCACAGTTCGGAAAGGCAACCATACTGATTACCAAATGCGGAGCTAAGACTGATGCTTCCGCAACTAATAATCAGAAGGCAATCCAGAAAGCCATTGACAAATGCTCGAAAAAAGGAGGTGGACGTGTTGTCGTACCTGCAAATATGACGTTTCTAACAGGAGCTATCCACCTAAAAAGTCACGTCAACCTTGTTGTTGAGGAAGGAGCTGTAATGAAGTTCGCCTTCCAGCCAGAGCTCTACCCCATCGTTGAAACTTCATGGGAAGGACTTGACTGCTATAACCTTTCACCCTGCATCTATGCCTTCCAACAAACCGATATTGCCATCACGGGTAAGGGAACCATTGACGGCGGTGGAACGAAAGAGACCTGGTGGCCTTGGTGCGGTGCCGAGAAGTTCGGATGGAAGCCTGGCATGATTGCCCAGAAGAACGAGGCTCGTCCGCGCCTGTTGAAGAATGGTGAGGACGGTGTGCCTATGACTGACGAGAAAGGTAATCCCACCAAGGAGCGCACCTTTGGACAAAAGGACGGTCTGCGCCCCCAATTGGTGAACTTCACTCAATGCCAGCGTATCCTGATAGAGAACGTGACACTGCTCGACTCGCCTTTCTGGGTAATTCATCCCCTGAAATCACAAGATATCACCGTTCGCGGCGTACATATCAACAACGACGGTCCTAACGGTGATGGATGTGACCCTGAGTCATGTGACCGTGTACTCATAGAGAACTGCTACTTCAATACCGGCGATGACTGCATTGCCATCAAAAGTGGACGTAATCGCGATGGACGTGAGCGTGCAATGCCCTCGCAAAACATCATTATCCGTAACTGTGAGATGAAGAACGGTCACGGTGGCGTGGTGATAGGTTCAGAAATTAGTGGTGGTGCGAAGAATATCTTTGCTCACGATTGCGTGATGGATTCGCCCAACCTTGACCGCGTATTGCGTATCAAGACCAACTCTTGTCGAGGCGGTATCATTGAGGACATCTACGTAAAGGATGTGAAAGTAGGCCAGTGTGGCGAGAGCGTACTGAAAATCAACCTCGACTACGAGCATAATGAAATCTGTTGCCGAGGTAACTACCCAACTGTGCGCAATGTACTGATGGAGAACGTGACCTGCGAGAAATCGAAATATGGTGTCCAGATCATCGGACTGGAAGAAGATACTTTCGTCAACGATATCACGGTGCGTAATTGTCGATTCAATGGCGTACAGCAGGGCAATACGATTACGGGTAAGACTCGCAATATTATGTTCGAGAAACTCTATGTGAATGGTGGTCTCGCACTCATGAAGAAACCCTACAAGCATTATTCGGAATGGATGACCCGCTCCGAGATGAAACGCTATCCAAAATCGTATCTGCTGGACTTTTCCAATCGTCCCAAGTGGAGTTACGTAATGGGTATTGAACTGGAGGGTATGCTCGACACCTATCTGCGCTATGGTGGGCAAGACATCTTTGACTACTGCAAGCTCTATACCGATACGATGATTAACGAGCAGGGCGAGATTCGCGGCTACAACATCCTTGACTATAATCTGGATAACATACGCACAGGCCATTTCGTGACACGAATGTACCAGCAACTACCAGAAAAGAAAAACCTCATAGCCATGCAGACGCTCATGAAGCAACTGCAGGAGCAGCCAAGAACAGTGGTCGACAAAGTATATTGGCACAAAGCCATCTATGCCTATCAAGTATGGCTCGACGGCATTTTCATGGGACTGCCATTCCGTTGCTTGACAGCACCAATCACGGAGAAGAGTCCTAAGACGGTGAACAAAATCTATGACGACGCTGTAGATCAATTGTCCATTACCTACAATCGTACGTTTGATCCCAAGACCAGCCTAAACCGCCATGCCTATGACGAGAACAGGAATATGTTCTGGGCCGACAAGGAGACAGGCTTAAGCCAGCACTGCTGGGGACGAGCTCAAGGATGGTACACTATGGCTCTCATCGAGGTACTTGATGCCGTGCCTGCCGACTATGCACGTCGTAGCGAACTCATAGAACTACTTCAGAAAGATTTCGACGCCATCCTGAAATGGCAGGACAAGCAGTCGGGTCTATGGTATCAGGTGATGGATTCACCAGGTCGCGAGGGTAACTATCTGGAGAGCACCTGCTCGGCTATGTTCACCTACGCCCTGCTGAAAGCCTACAGAAAAGGTTACGTAGGCACGAAATATCGCGATGCAGGCATCAAGGCCTATCGTGGCATTATCAATAATTTCATCAAGGTTAATGATGACGAGACCGTCTCACTGACCCATTGCTGCGCCGTAGCAGGCCTCGGACCTGGCATTAGCCCTGAGGTGGAGGCTGCCCTGAAGCGTATCAATCCTAAGGCGCAAGCCAAGGAGAATAAACGTCGCGACGGCTCGTACAACTACTATCTCTCTGAGCAGATACGAGACAACGATGCCAAGGGCATAGGTCCGTTTATCTGGGCTTCATTAGAAATGGAGCAAATGGGTTTTACTACAGACAATGTGATGAAACATATTAATCGTCAGGCCGTTACAGGAAGAAACAATCCCATTATCACCAAGGCCGACCCGCTGGCTTCACTCACCGTTGGTAACGGTCATTTTGCAACAACGGTCGACGTAACTGGTTTGCAGAGTTTCCCTTTTGAATATGAGGCTGGCGTTCCCCTTACAGCAATGTCAGATTGGGGATGGCATTCGTTTCCAAACACCAGCCACTTGACACCTGAAGAAACACAGAAAGCATTTGACTTAGGTCACAGGCATAAAGAGATTTACGCCATCGAATATAAGGCTTCAAAGGGCGATTCCGCACGCAACGTGGCTGCAACAGAATACTTTCGCGTAAACCCTCACCGTTTGAATCTGGGCATTGTAGGCCTGGAGATGAAAGACCGCAGCGGACAGAAGGTTGAACTACAGTCGCTGGCCGATATTCGCCAAGAGTTGAAACTCTACGACGGTGTCATCGAATCTTCGTTTCGAGCTGACAACGAGTCCGTCGAAGTGACCACTGCTGCCCTGCAAAATAAAGATGCTACGATTTATCGCATCAAGTCCGAACTGCTTAGGGATGGACGTGCCAAGATACGCATCCGCCTTCCCTATCCCACTGGCCGTCATGCAGATGCTGCCACCGACCTATCGAAACCAGAACTCCATAAGTCGCGCATCGTGATGAACGACAAGCATTCGGCCATTATTGAGCATTCAATCGACTCTATCCGTTATTTTCTGAAACTCAACTGGACAGGCGATGGAGAGCTGACACGCACAGCCGATCATGATTTTACACTAAGTGCCACTAACAATGTACTTGTATTCAAAGCTGAGTACTCTGCAACAATGTCATACAGGAAAGATAGAGATAACAATATTATCCCCGATCCCATCATCGTGTATGACCAGGAATTGCGCGCTGTGATGAAGGCATGGAACCGTTGGTGGGACGAGGGGGCTATAGTGGATTTCTCAGAATGTACCGACCCAAGAGCCAAGGAATTGGAGCGACGTGTGGTGCTCAGTCAGTATCTCACGCAAGTGAACTGCGCCAACTACATGCCACCGCAAGAGACAGGTTTGACCTACAACTCGTGGTTTGGTCGTCCGCACTTGGAGATGACGTGGTGGCACATGGTGGACTTTGCTCTGTGGAACCGTCCTCGCGTAGTCGAAAAAGTACTGAATTGGTACAACCGCGTTGCATATACGGAGGCTAAGAAAATAGCTGAACGACAAGGTTTTAAAGGCATCCGCTGGATGAAGATGACCGACCCTTGGGCTGGTGAGGCACCTTCAAATACTGGTTCTTTCCTTATCTGGCAACAGCCACATTATATCTATATGGCAGAGGAGATGTATCGCAGCAATCCTTCGATGGTGACACTACAGAAATATGCAAAACAGGTAGAGGAAACGGCTGAGTTCATGGCCGATTTTGTGAGCTATGATGCCAAGACCAAGAAATATTTCTTACAAGGAGCCACCGCCATGCAAGAGAGTATGTCGAAAGACTTTTCTTATAATCATCCCTTCGAGTTGGCTTACTGGCAGTATGGGCTTAGCATAGCCAATGACTGGCGCGAGCGTCAGGGACTATCTCGTAACGCGAAGTGGGACGATATTTGCGCAGGGCTTTCGTCTTTGCCCAAGGAAGAGAGTTTCTATACCGCTGGTTTGCCCAAGGGAAATACCAAGGCCTTGAAAGCCTTCGACCCCTTCGATACCGTAGCATCAGGCAATACGAACAACAACGCACAGATGGAAACCTTTAAAGCAAAGACCCACAACGACCATCCCGCCGTGCTGGGGGCATGCGGTTTACTGCCTATACCGAAGTCGCATCCGCTCTACACCACTGACGTGATGAGCGCCACCCTGACTGATGTGATGCAGAACTGGAATTGGGCAACAACATGGGGATGGGACTATGGTATGGTGGCCATGACGGCAGCACGCCTAGGGAAACCCGATGTAGCCCTGCAAGCTTTGCTCATTGATACGCAAAAGAACACCTATCTGAAGAATGGTCATAACTTCCAGACACTAGACCGTCTGCGAATTTACCTCCCTGGAAACGGGGCATTGCTTACGGCAGTTGCCATGATGTGTGCCGGATGGGACGGATGTGTAAATCCTAATAATCCAGGATTCCCACAAGACGGTACATGGAACGTACGTTGGGAGAACCTGCAACGAATGCAATAACAAACTATCATTCAATAGAGAGCAAAAGCGATGGGGTGTTTAATCCTCGTCGCTTTTTTCTTCATTCTTTAGTATGGGCAGTGATATGTGGTAACGCACGGCAAGGAAACGAATCACGCACGTTACAACAAAACTAATAATAGCAGTGATACCCACAGGCACACCCAACTCAACCCCACCCCAGTAGGCCAATCCGCCTACGACACAAGCCATTGCATAAATTTCTTTATGGAAGATGACGGGCTCGTTATTGAGTAATACGTCACGGATGACACCACCGGCAGCACCCGTGATACATCCCATGATGATGGCCACCCAAAACGCCTGACCAGCATCCAGACTTCGCTGGATGCCTGCTATGGTAAAAAGAGCAAGGCCGAACGTATCAAACACAAACCACGCATTCTTCAACGGCTCCATCCACTTACCCATAAAAGCCACAGTAAGCAGTGCCACAGCAGTACATATCATGTAAATAGGTGTGGTCATCCAGAAGATGGGTACGTCGAGTATCACGTCGCGTATCGTACCACCACCGATGGCTACTGCAATGCCACACACATAACCGCCAAACCAGTCGAAGTGCTTGGCTGCTGCATGGCGAATACCAGAGATTGCAAAAGCAAACGTACCAAGCAATTCTATGACCTTAATTATGATATCCTGATTCATTTTAATAAAAATTTGTGTGCAAAGTTACAATTTTTTCCTCTTTTTTGCATGACTTTTAAACTTTTTTTCTTAAATTTGCACCGGAATCCGCTCATTAACCTTTACCTATGAAGCTATTGACATCAAATCCAACCCATATCCTACTGATTTTCTCAGTATGTCTAACACTCATTACGTGTACAGATAAGGACACTAATGCGCATAGTTCACCACTGGTTAATCAGTTAGGATTCAGCAAAGAAGACCCGCTTATCGTAGGTATCGACAAAGACTATGCACCTTTAGAGTATATAGATGACAAAGACCGTCCACGTGGCTATGACGTAGAGTTTACTAACATTCTCATGAAGCGACTGGGATTTCCTTATGTCTATCGTGCCAACTCGTGGGAAAACATTGCTCCCGACGTGCTTCACGGAGTGGTAGACCTGGGTATGATGATCTATTCGCCCTACCGCAAGGACAGTACCAACTATTCCCGGGCTGTTTTCCGTCTCTATTATCAAGTTGTCTATCCAAAGAAGAGTGATGACGAGCGTTTCGACTTCCGCAATCTGGAAGGCAAGCGTATCGCCTATATGAAATCACGTCCCGTTGGCGATTTGCTTAGCAGTGAGAATGCCATCAAATTCAGCGTGACCAATTTGGAAGAAGCCATGTTCGACCTGGTAAAAGGGAAATACGATGCCGTCATCTGCTACCGCTACCAAGCCAGATACTTGATAAACCTTCATCATTTCGAAAACCTGCTCACCGACGATATTTCCCTTCCCCCACGCGAATATTGCTACGTTAGCCATAGCAAAGCCCTGATTAATATCATCGACAAGGAGTTGCTCAGAATGGAGAACGAGGGCATCACCGATGATGTCTACGTTATCAAATCTACCTTCAACGGCCTACGTATCCCCACATGGGTGTGGTATCTGTTGGGAGGTGTAGCCTTCATCCTACTCATCATCATCAATACCATCTACAGACGCTCGCGCAAACAGTTGGCACAAGCAAATGCCGTACTCGAGAAGAGCAACGAAGAACTCAAAGATCGTAATGAGGAACTATCCATAGCCCGCGAACACGCTATGGAATCCGACCGTTTGAAGACGGCTTTCATCCAAAACATGACCCATCAGATACGCACGCCACTCAACATCGTCACTGGCTTTGCTCAGGTCATCAACGAAGAATACGACACCCTGTCCAAGGAAGAGATCAAGATGATGACAGGTCAGATGATGAAAAACACCGATGCACTTACCGCTATAGTCAATAAGCTCATTGCTCTCTCTATCCTGCAGAGCAAGGGAAAGATAGAGAAGCACGACCGTCTGTCGTGCAACGCAATCTGTCGCGATGCTATTCAGGGAATCACGCTTTCACATCCCAACGCAGTGACGCTACAGTTTAGCACAACGATACCCGACGACCTACAGTTGCTTACAAATAAGGTTGTGTTTCAAAGAGTGCTCCACGAATTAATCAGCAATGCCGACCAGTTCACCCATCAGGGTACCATCACCCTCGGAGTCGCTCAGCCTGATAAGCATTCCGTATGCTTCAGCGTCACGGATACCGGTTCCGGAATATCCGATCGAGACAAGGCTCACGTCTTCAACCTGTTCTATAAACCTGATGAGTTTGCCGAGGGACTTGGTTTAGGTCTTTCCCTCTGCCGTAAAGCCATCGACCAGATGGGAGGCAATATTCGCATCGATGAAGCCTATACCACCGGCACACGCATCATCATCACCCTACCCCTGGACAACTAATCCTCGTAGCGCTTTCCCCAGTAGTTCACCATCCGCTGCCACAGCTTTTCCTCCGACGGATTATGTTGACCGTGCCACAAGCGCTTATCCTTCAATGCGTCAGGCATATACTGCTGTTCAGTAAAGTGTCCAATATAGTCATGCGGATACTTATAGCCATCGTGATACCCCAACTCTTTCATCAATTGTGTTGGAGCATTCCTGATTGGCAGCGGTACGGGCTGATTTCCCGTCTCACGCACTAATGCTAATGCGGCATCTATCCCCAGATAGGCAGAGTTACTCTTTGGCGACGTAGCCAGATAGACAGCACACTCCGCCAAAGCAATCCTCGCCTCTGGCCACCCAATCTTCATCACCGTATCAAAGGCGGCATTGGCCAACAGTAACGCATTGGGATTAGCCAACCCAATATCCTCAGATGCCGAGATCACCATACGTCGGGCAATAAACTGAGGATCCTCCCCCCCCTCAATCATACGTGCCATCCAGTAGAGTGCCGCGTCAGGATCGCTGCCGCGAATACTCTTGATAAAGGCCGAGATGATATCGTAATGCATCTCACCGTCCTTGTCGTAGGCCAACGGATTCTGTTGCAGACGGGCTACCACCAATTCATCGGTAATCACCACATCACCACTTTCAGATTCCACCACCAACTCCAAGATATTCAACAGCTTACGCGCATCGCCACCACTGTATCTCAATAATGCATTCGTTTCTTTCAGCTCTATATTTCGCTCCTTCAGAATCAAATCCTTCGTGATGGCACGTTCCACCAACTTCAGCAAATCCGCTTTCTCCAGCGACTTCAGCACATAGAGCTGACAGCGCGACAGCAACGGACGAATCACCTCAAACGACGGATTCTCTGTCGTAGCACCTATCAACGTCACGATGCCACGTTCCACAGCTCCCAGCAACGAATCCTGCTGAGATTTCGAGAAACGGTGAATCTCATCTATAAACAAGATTGGTGAAGCCTCGTTGAAGAATCTACCCTTCTGAGCCTTCTCTATCACGTCCCTCACATCCTTCACGCCGCTGGTCACTGCCGACAGCGTATAGAAGGGTGTATCCAGTTTGTTGGCTATAATGTGTGCCAACGTCGTCTTTCCAACTCCTGGAGGACCCCAGAGTATAAACGACGATATGCGCCCCGAATCAATCATCCTTCGGAGCACTGCCCCCTCGCCTACCAAGTGCTGCTGACCTATATAGTCATCCAGCGTGCGAGGTCTCAGTCTTTCTGCTAATGGTTCTGCCATAATTCAAATGCCAAAGGTACAAAAATAATTACATATCACCAAATTATTTCTTCATCTCATGTTAAAAAACTTAGGTAGAAACACGATATAAATCAAGAAAGTGAGGAATTTTGGCAATTGTTTTCGCACACAGTGAAATATTTAGTATATTTTGCATAACTTTGCACACGTTTTTATAAGGACAACATTTAGTAATGAAAACTTTGGATTTCAAGCCGAAAATGGTATCGGCGATTAAGAATTACAACAAACAGACATTCATGGCCGACCTCATGGCTGGTGTGATTGTAGGCATTGTGGCGCTGCCTCTGGCTATCGCCTTCGGTATTGCCAGCGGTGTTTCACCAGAGAAAGGTATCATCACCGCTATCGTGGCTGGCTTCGTGATTTCAGCCATGGGTGGTTCGAAAGTACAGATTGGCGGTCCCACAGGTGCGTTCATCGTCATCGTGGCAGGCATCATCAACCAGTATGGTATGCAGGGACTGACGATTGCTACGCTGATGGCTGGCGTCTTCCTGATTGGTTTCGGTCTGCTGCATTTAGGCACGATCATCAAGTACATCCCCTATCCTATCATTGTGGGATTCACCAGCGGTATCGCCGTAACCATCTTTACCACACAAGTAAAAGACCTGCTGGGAATGCAGATGGAGAGCGTACCTAGCGATTTTATTGAGAAATGGATTGCCTACGGACAGAACCTGATGAACATCGACCCGTGGAGTGCTGGTGTGGGACTGGTAAGTGTGGCAATCATTGCCTCAACACCTAAGTTCAGCAAGCGCATACCGGGTTCGCTCATTGCTATCATCGTAATGACGGTAGCCGTATTGTTGCTGAAGCAGTACGCTGGCGTAACATCGATAGAGACCATCGGCGACCGTTTCAGTATCTCTTCCCAACTGCCTGCTGCTACAGTACCAGAGTTGACTTGGGAGACCATCAAGGGTCTTGTGGCTCCTGCGCTGACCATTGCAATTCTAGGTGCTATCGAGAGTCTGCTGTCTGCTACCGTTGCCGACGGTGTGATAGGTGACCATCACAACTCTAATACAGAGCTGATAGGTCAGGGGGTGGCAAACATCGTGTCGCCCATCTTCGGCGGTATTCCTGCTACAGGTGCCATTGCCCGTACGATGACGAATATCAATAATGGCGGTCGCACGCCTATCGCAGGTATCGTACATGCAGTGGTGCTGCTGCTCATCTTCCTGTTCCTGATGCCGTTGGCACAGTATATCCCAATGGCTTGCCTGGCAGGTGTATTGGTAGTGGTAAGCTACGGCATGAGCGGCTGGCGTTCGTTTACTGCGCTGATGCGCAATCCTAAGAGTGACATCACCGTGCTGCTTCTGACGTTCCTGCTGACCATCGTCTTCGACCTGACCGTAGCTATCGAGGTAGGACTGATTTGTGCCTGCCTGCTCTTCATGCGCCGCATGAGCGAAACTACAGACGTGAAGGCCGTCTACGATGAGATTGACCTGAACGAGGATGCCGATATGGAGCGTGGCAACTTGGAGCATCTCACCATTCCTAAGGGTGTAGAGGTGTACGAGATCAACGGTCCCTACTTCTTCGGTGCCGGTAACAAGTTCGAGGACTTAATGGGCCGCTACGGCAATCGTCCTAAGGTGCGCATCATCCGAATGCGTAAGGTTCCCTTCATCGACTCTACTGGCCTGCATAACTTGGAAAATATGTGCCTGATGAGCCAGAAGGAAGGTATTACTGTGGTGCTGTCTGGCGTGAACGAAAAAGTGGAAGCCGTGCTTCGACGCAACAACTTCCACAAATTATTAGGTGAGAAGAATATCTGTAATCACATTGACTTGGCCTTGGCTCGTGCTAACGAGCTGGTGGCTTAGTCACTCACAGGTTCAAGAACACGAGGATTACAGCTAGTAGTGCAAAGACAAAGAACAGAATAAACAAAACAGTCTTTACAAGACTTGTCTTCCTTTTAGGAGCCGGTTTCAAATCAAGAACCGGCTCTTTCTTGTCTTCTACCACATCCTTCACGTGTATCAGATAGGCGGAGTGATTGTCGGCATTATCCACCGTTGCGTCAATCAACTGCTGACGCTTCTGCTCATCGGTAGTACTTTCATCGGCAAAGATGCTCATCAGAGCAGCATCATCCATCTGTTCCAACATACCATCGGTGCAGAGGAAGAAATAATCATCTGGCTCCACATCCGCGATATGTACGATAGTGGCTTCCGTCCGCGAAGACTGATGAGGCTGCATCGCCTTCAGGATGACATTCTTCTTGGGTGAGGTGCGCATCTCTTCGAAAGTAATCTGACCCTGTTCGTAGAGCTGCTGCACCAAAGAATGATCGCGAGAACGGAAAAGAATGCCCCTGCAATCACCTAACGACGGACGCAGGTGATAGATGCGGCTATCACCGATATGGGCCACCAGACAACCTCCGTCATGAAAACAGAGGAACGTCATAGTGGTACCCATCTGAGCCTCATTATTCACATCTGCGGCATCCAACGCATCATAAGCCTTGGAAAGACATTGACAGAAGTCCTCGTCAGTAAAGACGGGGACGGCATCACGGATAACGTCAGCCAGATGTCCCAGAGCCTTACTCACAGCCTCACTTGCCACCTCGCCCATGTCAAGTCCACCCATGCCGTCGCATACCACAAACACACGACTATCCGTACACGCCTCACCCATTAGAGGGTAGATAGCGTCTTCTTGGTTCTGGCGGCCACCCAACTCGTTGATGGCCAGTGGTTGATACAAATGGAACTTCATAATAACAGGCAATTACTCCCACTCGATTGTTGCAGGTGGCTTTGACGAGATATCATAGCAAACGCGGTTCACGCCACGTACCTTATTAATAATCTCATTAGAGACCTTAGCCATAAAGTCGTAAGGCAGATGAGCCCAGTCGGCTGTCATGGCATCAGTAGAGGTGACAGCACGCAGAGCAACGGGATGCTCGTAAGTACGCTCATCACCCATCACTCCTACGCTACGAACAGTAGAAAGCAGGATAGCACCTGCCTGCCAGATCTGATCGTAGAGCGAAACCTCGACCTCGCCGTCTTTCATATCAGCAGGTATACCGGCAGCAAGCACTTTACGAGCCTCTTCGCCAGAGAGTTTCACCTTATAATCACGAAGACCGCGGATATAGATATCGTCAGCATTCTGCAGGATCTCAACTTTCTCACGAGTGATATCACCCAAGATACGTACAGCGAGTCCAGGACCAGGGAAGGGATGACGCGTAATCAAATGCTCGGGCATACCCATCTGACGACCCACACGACGCACCTCGTCCTTGAACAACCACTTCAGGGGTTCGCACAACTGCAGGTTCATCTCCTTAGGCAGCCCACCCACATTATGATGGCTTTTTATGACCTTACCCGTGATATTCAACGACTCGATACGGTCGGGATAGATAGTCCCCTGAGCCAGCCAACGGGCATCGGTAATCTTGCGAGCCTCAGCATTGAAAACCTCGACAAAGTCGCGACCTATGATCTTACGCTTCTGTTCTGGATCAGTAACGCCAGCCAGATCAGCAAAGAATTTTTCTGAGGCATCAACGCCAATCACATTCAAGCCCAGTACCTTATAGTCTTCCATCACCTGAGTGAACTCGTTCTTACGCAGCATTCCGTGATCGACGAAGATACAGGTAAGTCGGTTGCCGATAGCCTTATTCAGCAGAACAGCAGCAACAGAAGAATCAACGCCACCGCTCAAGCCAAGGATGACGCGATCATTACCCAACTGCGCTTTCAGCTCTGCGACAGTAGTGTCAACAAATGAAGCTGCGCTCCACTCCTGCTTAGAACCACAGATATCAACCACAAAGTTCTTCAGCAACTGTGTGCCTTGAAGGCTATGGAACACCTCAGGGTGGAACTGTACGGCCCAAACGGGTTGTGTAGTAGAAGCAAAGGCTGCATTCTTCACATCGGCCGTAGAACCAATCACCTTGAAGTCAGAGGGGATGGCAGTAATGGTGTCACCATGACTCATCCATACCTGCGAACCTTGCACGAAATCCTTGAACAAAGGATTCGTAGTGTCTACCGTCTGAAGGTTGGCACGACCGTACTCACGAGAATCTGCTTTCTCTACTTTACCCCCCAGTGTGTGTGAAATAAACTGGGCGCCATAGCAGATGCCAAGCACGGGGATTTTTCCAACGAATTGCGAGAGGTCTACCTTGAAAGCCTCGGGATCATGAACCGAATAGGGCGAACCAGAGAGGATCACACCAATAACGGAGTCATCACCAACAGGGAACTTGTTGTAAGGCAGAATTTCGCAAAAGGTGTCCAGCTCGCGAACACGACGACCAATAAGCTGGGTCGTCTGCGAACCGAAATCAAGGATAATAATCTTTTGCATTTAATGATTTATTGATTTAAGAAATTTTCTGCTTGGTCAAGTGTCTCAATCTTACCTACATCCATCAAACGCAGGTCGTCCTTCACCAGTCCTACTATTTTGGAACGGTGGCAGATGCTAAGATAGAAATCTATAATTGGGAATCGCTCTGGGAACTGATCCATGAGCGGGAACAGACGGGGCGAGAAAGAGTGGATGCCGGAAAACGCGAATGCGTTTAGTGAAGAGTGAAGAGTGTAGAGTGTAGAGTTTGCTGCCGCCACAACATTCAGATCATTATCAATATGAATCTCAGCTTCACGAAGCCAAGGGAAAGGACTGCGTATTTCTCCCGTCTCATTGTTTATCCAGCCTTTCAGTCGCATGGCATTGTCAAAGAGCAGGTAACGCTTGGTCTTGCGCTTGCTCACCAAAAGGACAGCATCTTCATCAGGCAGATGCTGACGCGAGAACCATCCGAAATCTACATTATCCAGGATATCGACATTATGTATTAGGATGGGCTCGTTGTCATCAAACAGCGGTGCAGCCTTCTTCAAGCCCCCACCCGTTTCAAGCAACTCATCACTCTCATCGCTAAAACGAACCAACGGGGCATAGTCTTGCTGCGCCACGTGGTCGATAATCATCTGAGAAAAATGATGGATATTAACGATGAAACGATCATAACCTTGCTCACGGAGTCGGTTGATGATAATATCGAGCAGAGGCGTTCCTCCCACTGGCACCAATGCTTTAGGCATGGTGTCTGTAAGCGGTTTAAGGCGGGTTCCCAAGCCCGCTGCGAATATCATCGCTTGTTTCATGGGTGCAAAGATACGAATAAGTGAGTAAAAAGCCAAATATTATTTGAGCTTTTTCGATTCGAAAGTACCTTTATTTTTTAATTTTCAACTTTCAATCTTCCATTTTCCATCATACCTCATCCATCGTCCATTCATCATCAATGCATCTTCTTCATTTATTTAATTTTTCAAATCTGCTGCCACACTGCCACCATTTTCCTGAAATGCCCTGTTTATGGGCAAAAATGGGTGGCAGGAGGGTGGCAGCAGGTGGCAGCAAAATAGGAAAAACGATATTTTATTTAATCAAAATGGCCCAAAAATTAGCAACGAATTGACAAAAAAGTATATACCGCTTCACTTTTTGTAATATCCATTGCCTGTTTTGGAATATAGTGCTTTACTTTTTGAAAAACATCGCTTTGTTTTTAGAAAACATCGTTTTCTGCGTTAGAAAACATTGTTTTCTGCGTTAGAAAACATCGTTTTCTGCCGTAGAAAACGTGTGTTTAGAGCAAAGTTCCTCGGTCTTGATCAGTCAGTTTGTCGTTCGTTTGCACGTCACTTACTAAGCACTTGCATGATGTTTTGCTCGCGATGGCAGATACGCACCTCCACGCCAAACTTCTCGTGGATATGCTCAGCCAGATGTTGCGCACTATACACAGAGCGATGCTGACCACCCGTACAACCGAAGCAGAACATCAGCGAGGTAAAGCCACGCTGGATATAACGACGCACATGGGCATCGGCCAACTTATAAACAGAATCCAGGAAGGTCAGGATCTCACCATCGTCCTCAAGGAAACGAATAACGGGCTCGTCCAGTCCTGTCAACTTTTTATAAGGCTCGTAACGACCAGGGTTATGGGTTGAACGACAGTCGAATACATAACCACCACCATTACCACTCTCATCCTCAGGAATTCCCTTGCCGTATGAGAAGCTGAATACCTTTACCACCAACGGACCTTGAGCATCGTATTTCGAGAACGTAGCAGGTCCGTCCAAGGGATGAGGTTTATAGGGGTTGTTTTCCGTTATCTTATAACCATCGGCACGTTTTGCAGTAGATGTGATCTGCTGATACTTCGGCAGTTCAGTCAACTGTTTGATGAGTGAAACCAAATATGGATATGAGAAGTCTGTGACAGCAAGCAGCTCACGCAGGTTCTGGATTGCAGGTGGAATACTATCTATGAAATGCTGTTTGCGCTCGAAGTAACCACGGAAGCCGTATGCACCCAGCACCTGAAGGGTACGGAACAGCACAAAGAGCGACAGACGTGCCACAAAGACATGGGGTGTTGGCACCTCTGTAAACTGTTTCAATGCATGATAGTATTCATATACCAACTCACGACGCATCTTATGGGGATATTTCGCAGAGGCTTGCCACAGGAACGAAGCAAGGTCATAGTAGTACGGCCCCTTACGACCACCTTGGAAGTCAATGAAATAAGGATTCCCCTTATCATCAAGCATCACGTTACGAGCCTGGAAGTCTCGATACAGGAAACATTGTTCATCGCCAGCTGCAGTCAAGTCCTTTGCCAACAGACGGAAGTCGGCCTCCAGTTTCAACTCATGGAAGTCCAGATCTGTGGCTTTCAAGAAGCAATACTTAAAATAGTTAAGGTCGAAAAGGACGGAATCCGTATCAAATGCAGGTTGGGGATAGCAATTAGAGAAGTCCAACTCACGTGCTCCACGAATCTGAATATTCGGTAACTCACGGATAGTACGTTTCAAGAGGTTTTGCTCCTGTAAAGTATAACGACCGCCTGCCTCACGTCCACCTCGGATGGCATCAAACAGCGAAACGGAACCAAGATCTGTCTGCAAATAGCGCAATCCATCATCGCTGACAGCCAATATCTGAGGGACAGGCAGCTTTCGCATCGTGAAATGTCGAGCCAGATAGACAAACGCATGATTCTCGTCACGACTGGTACCTACACATCCCACCACACTGACGCCATCGGCATTAGTCATCCTGTAATACGCACGATTACTGCCAGCACCTGGAAGCTTCTCTGTCTGCACGGGTTCTGAGCCACACCATTCTTTATATAGTTCTATGAGTTGTTTCATATTGTCGGTCTTTTCTGTTTTGAGCGCAAAGTTAGCACTTTTTTGTGTGAACAACTAAAAAAAGAGTCACTTTCTACTTAATAAAATTTAAAAACTAAAGCATTTAGTTACATCGAACTAATATTTTTAGTTACTTTGCCAACGGATATAGATACTGACGCATCAGAAGCGTTAAGAAAGAAAAGGATTAAAAACCCAAAACGATGAAAAGACTGACCACGAAAGAACGGGAAATCATGGAGTTGTACTGGCAGCACGGACCGATGTTCGTCAAGGAACTGCTGGAGTACTACGATGAGCCACGTCCTCATTTCAATACACTGTCTACTACGGTTCGCATACTGGAAAAGAAAGGTTTCCTGGATCATAAGCAATATGGCACCTCGTATCAGTATTTCCCACTTGTTACGGAGAAGGAATACGGACGAAGCAGTCTCACAGGTATTATTAAGGACTACTTTAATGATTCCTACTTGAGTGCCGTCTCTTCTTTCGTGAAGGAAGAGAAAATCTCAGTGGACGAGTTGAAAGAACTTATAGAGAAAATAGAAGAATCAAAAGTTTAAGAAACCTCAAATCAATATGAGTATGATGGAGTTCTTAACATACGACCTGAAGGTAGCAGCTCTACTGGCAGTATTCTATATGTTTTACCGCCTGCTGCTAAGCCACGAGACGTTTCACCGTGTTAATCGCGTGGTACTACTTCTGACAGCTATTCTGTCGTTCGTACTACCCTTATGCGTCATCACCATTCACAAAACAGTTGTTGTGGATATGCCGAAGGCCAACATCGATTTTGGTGGAATGACGATGATGATAGAGGAAGCTGAGCCACAGGCACCATTCTGGCAGACAGCTGCAATTGTCGTATTCTTCATCGGCTTGGTGGTCACATTAGGTTATACACTCCAAAGCATACTCCGAGTATGGTTGCTCATCCGTCATAGTGAACAGCACCCGCAGAACGATGGTACCGTCATCTGCGTGGCAAAAGGCGATGTATCGCCCTTCAGTTGGATGCGTTACATCGTACTCTCTCAAAGCGACTACGAGGCTCAAGATGCCTCCATACTCGCCCATGAACGGGGACATATCCGTCGGCGTCACTCGCTAGACCTCATCCTCGTTGATACGCTCACCGCCCTGCAATGGTTCAATCCTGCTATGTGGATGCTGCGCCAAGACCTGCGTGCCATCCATGAGTACGAGGCCGATGCAGCGGTACTCTCTCAAGGCATCAATATGCGTCAGTATCAGTATCTACTTATCCAAAAAGCCGTAAGCCACTGTGGGTACTCAGTAGCCAACGGTATCAGTCACAGTACCCTTAAAAACCGCATAAACATGATGCTTACCAATAAAAAATCTACAAGCAAGAGCTGGATCAAAGTATTCGCTCTGCTACCCATCGTGGGCCTTGCACTGGCTCTAAATGCAGAAACCGTCAACGACTATGTCTATAAGGAGGAGCAGCAACAGCCACAGGCAAAAGTCGTAAAGAAGGGAAAGAAAGTGGTTGTAAAGGCCAAGAAGCCTGAAGAGGCCGAAAAGCCCTTTGACGTAGTAGAGCAGATGCCGGAGTTCCCTGGCGGTATGCCGGAATTAATGAAGTTCTTACAGGAAAACGTGAAATATCCAGAAGAAGCCATGAAGAATGGTATTCAGGGACGTGTTCTCATACAGTTCATTGTTGAGAAAGACGGCAGTATCAGCGAAGCCAAGGTTATCAAGAAAGTAAACGAGCTTCTGGATGCCGAAGCTCTCCGCGTAATCGGTGAGATGCCAAAATGGACACCTGGCAAACAAAAAGGACAAGAAGTACGCGTAAAGTTCGTACTTCCCGTCACCTTCAGACTCAGTTAAGCCATTTTAAACAGTCAGCAATCACTAGAATGGTAGTACGAACGTCTCGTGCTACCATTCTAATGTAATGCCCATCAGTCCTATTACTACATCATTAGAAAGCGTACGCAGGGTGAGACTACGCAGACGCTTATTTTGATTCAAAGGCATACGCAACATTTGTGCTGCACCACCAGGGATCTCTCGTCCATAGACACCCTTTATGTTCAAGGCTTCGCCTAAGTCACGACTCACCGTTCCCGTGCCGAAACAAACGCGATACGGACGATGAGGGAAAGTATAAAATGCCTTGCCGTCAACGTAATAATCCTGTTCGATAGGACACCAGTTATCTGGATTCCTCAGCACCAACGTATCTGTTGTATTGTCATCGTAGGTAGCAACTACGAGGCCATTGTCTATACGGCTCTGCATATGATTCGTACTTCCTGCCATCAGCAGATAGGCTGCTGCAACTTGTGCTTTCAAAGGAATCACGATACTGTCAGGATAGTTATCCCATAGCGAAGTATAGATAATATTCTGTCCTTCCTTAGGCGTACGGAAAGGCACACCAGCCACGTCAAACCTATTATTGCGAATCAACGAGCGGAACACAGAGTCATTAATCTCTGGCGTATATTGCGGATGGCACCACTCTCCTACTCCCTGAACTGGTATTTGAAGTGTTGTGGTCTGAGGACGAGGCGAGAGATACTTATTCTTAAAGATGTCATCAACCTTGGCATTAAAGTATGCATCGATATTCTGAGGATCCTTTACGCCCGTTGTAGGTTCATCGAGCCCCGGATTGGGCCCCACACTCACCACTGGGTGAGATAATCTCATCATGTAATCAGGTTTCTTCACCTCTATCACCTGATGTTGTTCACAGGTTCCCTCTGTATCACGATAACTGCCAAGTCCTGTGTTCTGGCGAAGCACAATTTTCAAGGGCTGACGGAAATGCTGCGTAATCTCATAACGCTCTACCTCTCCTTTACGTATGAACTTATATTCCAGATAAGGGGTCTTCACCTCAACGCTATCCCATGAATTGGGGAAGCCTGGACGGATGAAGCAACGTCCATCGAGTGCCTGGGGAACGATGCCAAAGAGCCCCTGAATCAGCGTGCGACTGCTGATACCGATACAATCGCCAAAGTCACGATAGCACTCACCACGGGCAGCATCATAATGACTGATTTGTCCGAAGTTGGCAGGACATTGTCCATAGTACATCTGATCCATGATATTTCCCATCAGCAACTCATGGCCCCATGAACTATGTCCAGCCTCAAAGAATGCCAAGGCTGTATGCATAACCTCTGCAGCTGCAACATTGTTGATGCTCCATGAATACGGCATCCAGTTTGATGTAGCGATAGTACGATAGCCCGTCTTCTCAACGCGGATATGAGGGATATGCGACATCACCCAATTCGTTGCCTCGTATGCTTGTCCTGGCGAGCAAGCCCCACAATCGATAGGCGTATAGATACTCCATACGGCAGGACTCTCGTGAAGACGTTTCAAGCCCATAGCATCCTGATATTCAGCCCAAACGCCTTTGTCTTTTATCCAAAGCCGGTCGTTCATCGCCTTCAGGATAGCCTCAGCCTCATCGTGATAAGGCTTCGCATCCTCGCCAATTATCTCTGCGATACGAGCAGCCAATTTATTACCTCTATAATTATAAGCCGACGAATGGGTGACGGCTCCACCATTATAATATAAGGCATCACTGGCCCAAATACAACAATAAGCATCATAAAGATGATCACCATCTGGGTCGTAGTTGCGTTTCTCCCAAGCCAGATGACTTTTGATAACGGGCCACATCTTTCGCATATAGGCTGTATCTGCATCATATTGGAAGTGCCAGAGCAATTCATCCATGTAGTTCAGATTCATGTCGTAATGATGCATCTGATCATTACGCTCTGGGTTACGACAGATATAACCATTGGAATACATCTGAGTGCCCCATTTCTTTTCGGCACGAGCCATATTCATCTTCGCATCTTGCGAAGGATGAGGTATCGTAGGCTCCACGTTCGTCACCTGACTTTTGGCGTATGCATCGAAATGACTAATCTGTCGGTCGTTCCATCCAAGCACATCACCCACGTATGCAGCACGCCAACCAGCCAGCGGCATACGCCAACCGATACATCCGTGAAGCCAGGTCTTGCCGTCCCAGTCGCCATCGGCAGCAAAAGCCAACGCACTTCCCAAGGTATTAATATAAGGATCGGGAGTCTTAAACGATATTCTATCAGCCAAACGTCCGTTATACATCACGGCATTCATGAATAGCTGACGCCCTTGCTCTTCACTGACAGGTGTAATCTTATTAATGGAATCAATAACGAAGTAGGTCTCATGTCCGCCTTCCCATCGACTTTCTGAAAGCTGCGCCAACGTGGGCGATGCCTCGAAGACACCAGGTTTATCGGCACCTATATCACCATTGCGTTGCAGTTTGGGATTAGCAATAGCACAAACCTGAGCCAGGAACTGAGCTTTTGATTTAAAACGTCTGTCATCAAACAGCCACACAGCCCCCTCTCTATCAGGCATCGCGACAACTGTTAATGCCAGTTCGGCATCCTCACCCCAACGCTTATCACGTAGACAATAGATTCGCATGCCGTTCACATAACTTGCTTTGCAATAATCGGTAGAGTCTATAGGCACGCCATTCACCTGGAAACGGATATGACGATGATGATTTTTTTTCACCACAGCAAAGACGGGACGATCGGAAGTCTCCACACGCCAATCCGTATGACTGCCATACAATGCTCGCGTAAAACGGTTGTTACCGTTTTCGCAAACGAAGGCATCACCTTCAGGGAAATATTGCTGAGTGCGCTCTACATTCTGCTTGCCATCATTATACGAAGGCAAGGCACCTGCTATCTGGGCCTCTACGAAAGAAGCACTGCAGGCAACGAGCAAGAGACTCAGCAACGACCGCATCATTTGTGCTTTTCCTTCCATTTCTCTATCCAATCCATAATATAGCTTTCCAATATCGCAATGAGTATCAGAATACCCAAAGCCATCAGAAAAGCCCACCACAAACTATTCGTCAACTTAGCGGCATACGAATAAACCACCATACACAACGCAAACTTTACAGCCCAAGCTATATAAAACTTCCAATTCATAACTGATTGCAAAGGTACAAACAAATAAATGAACCACAAAGGATTCCTCAATTCTTTTGTCGTTTTCTTTGTTTTTTCCACCTTTTTTACTACCTTTGTAGCCAGAACGTAAAACCCGACTGCTAACATGAACAGAAATCTACTTCAAATCATTATCCTATGCCTGTTTTCAGTACTGAACGCCAATGCCCAGTACTTGCAGAAGACAGACCTTCCCACTGTCTATATAGAGACCTTCGACGGCACTGGCATCACAAGCAAAGACGTATACAAATATTGCCGTCTGCACTATGTCGACGAGGCAGGCATCGTGACCTCCTACGACTCCGTTTCTATTCGCGGACGAGGCAACTCTACCTGGAACCTGTCGAAGAAGCCCTACAGGATCAAGTTCCTGAACAAGGAGAAGTTCTTAGGCAAGGGCTATGCGAAAGCCAAGAAATGGACACTGCTGGCTAATGCTGGCGACAAGACGATGATCCGCAATGCCGTCACCTCGGCTATGGGAGAGTTCACCACCCTGAAGTTCAACCCCGCCTACAAGTTCGTGGATATGGTGCTGAACGGCAGTTATGTGGGTACCTATCAGATCAGCGACCAGATAGACGTGCGCCCCCATCGTGTCAACATCACCGAGCAGCCCTACCCCATTGCCGACACCACCAACATCAGTGGCGGCTACCTGCTTGAGGTCGACGGGTTCAAGGATGGCAACTGCTTCACCTCCAACACCTACAAGGCACCCGTGCGCATCCACTATCCTGATGACGAAGAGATAGACAGCAGACAGACAAACTACATACGCAACTATATCAACAACACGTTCGAAGCTGCACTCTCGTCGCGGAACTTCACCGACCCAGAAACGGGCTACAGGGCCTATGTAGACACCACCTCGCTCATCGACTGGTATCTATGTACGGAGATCAGTGCCAACATCGACGGATTCTTCAGCACCTATTTCTACAAGGAGCAGAACGACCCACGACTGTACTGGGGGCCTCTGTGGGACTATGACATCGCCTACAACAACGACCATCGCGTTCAGAATGAGATGAGGCTGCAGAGCAGCGTCAACCAGCTGATGACATACATTGCCTACAGCGGTTCAAAGAATTGGGTCAACCGTATGTGGGAAGACCCGTGGTTCCAGAAAACCGTCTATACCCGCTATCAGGAGTTACTGGACAACGGTTTGGTGGATTATCTGCAAGCGAAAGTTGACAGTCTGAGTGGCTTGCTACAGAAATCGCAGCAGCTGAACTACGAGAAATGGGGCATCAACCGCAAGATGTACCATGAGGTGGTACTGTATTCTTCATACAGCCAATATGTATCTGATTTAAAGACATTTATCAACGAGCATTGCCAGTATTTGAAGAATGCCTTCTATTCCAAGAAGCCAGCCGAACCCACACCACCCTTCGAGCCTGAGGACTTCTACTATCGAATCGTGAACGCGAAGACGATGAAGGCGATGGACCTGGACAATAGCAAGATAGTGCAATACACCCTGACCGACGGACGAAAGAGTCAGGAATGGCAGATTCAGAAGAACGGTGACTATTACGTCATCCTCAACCGCGAAACGGGATTGGCACTCAACGACCCCACCTACGGCAACGCTACCGCAACTACGAACGTGGGTACACAGCTTAACGTAGCAGAACCCGACGAGCATAGCGAGGCACAGATGTGGGACTTCATTGCCCAAGGTACTGAGGGCTACTACAACCTGCTCAACATCAAGACCCAGCACATTGCCAACCTGAACGGCGGCGGTACCAACGACTATACACAGATACTGAGCTACACCAATGATGCCAAGAACAGCACCAGCACCAATCGTATGTGGCTGCTGGAGCCAAGCAGTCCTCTGCCTTACGAGACAACGGGCGTGGAGTATCATCAGGAGCCTGAGGAATATGCGCTGGCATACAATCAGCAGACCAAGACGCTGCACTTCGGCTCTGAGACTCCTGCAGAGCTTACCTTCCCTGTACGCATTTACACCACATCAGGCCGACTGCTGGCAACCTTCCGTGCCAACGAGCAGTTCTCAATGGAGGCTTACCCACAGGGTATCTACATCGCAACATGGAACGTCAGCGGCAAGACGCGTAGCGTCAAATTCCAACGGTAAAGCCACGAATCAGCATGACAGCAGCAAATTTCTCATTTCTCATTTCTCATTTCTCATTTTTATTTGTACCTTTGCACCCGCTAAGAAAAATAGAAGGATAAAACAACATGATTACAGTAACGAATCTGGCGATTCAATTTGGTAAAAAGGTTCTCTACAAGGATGTGAACCTGAAGTTTACGAGTGGAAACATTTATGGTATTATCGGTGCCAACGGCGCAGGCAAGTCTACGCTGTTGCGTGCCATCAGCGGCGAGCTGGAACCCAACAAGGGAACCGTAGAGATGCTGCCTGGCGAGCGTATGAGCGTACTGGAGCAGGATCACTTCAAATATGACGAATACTCGGTGATGAACACTGTGCTGATGGGACATCAGCCACTGTGGCAGAACATGAAGGAGCGTGAGGCCCTCTACGCCAAGGATGAGATGACTGAGGAGGACGGTGTGCGTGCTGCCGAACTGGAGATGGCTTTTGCCGAGATGAACGGCTGGGAGGCTGAGAGCGAAGCTGCACAGCTTCTTCAGAACCTGGGCATCAAGGAGGACGTACACTACAGTCAGATGTCCGATATTTCAAATAACGAGAAGGTGCGCGTGATGCTGGCTAAGGCCCTCTTCGGACACCCCGACAACCTGCTTCTCGACGAGCCTACCAACGACCTCGACCTCGATACCGTACAGTGGTTGGAGGAATACCTCAGCAGCCTGGAGCAATGCGTGCTCGTGGTCAGTCACGACCGTCACTTCCTTGATGCCGTATCTACCCAGACCGTGGATATCGACTTCGGTAAGGTGACCCTCTTCTCGGGTAACTACTCATTCTGGTACGAGTCTTCTCAGCTGGCTCTGCGTCAGGCTCAGAACCAGAAGATGAAGGCCGAGGAGAAGCGTAAGCAGCTGGAGGAATTTATCCGTCGCTTCTCGGCTAACGTGGCAAAATCCAAGCAAACCACTTCTCGAAAGAAGATGCTTGAAAAGCTTAATGTTGAGGAGATTACGCCTTCTACGCGAAAGTATCCTGGCATCATCTTCCAAATGGAGCGCGAGCCGGGTACGCAGATTCTGGAGGTAGAGGGACTGAAGGCTGTCGATGCCGATGGAACCGTGCTTTTTGATAATGTGAACTTCACCATCGAGAAGGGTCAGAAGACCGTGTTTCTCTCTCACAACCCCAAGGCTATGACTGCCCTCTTCGAGATTATCAACGGCAACCGTGAGGCTCAAGCAGGAACATATAAATGGGGTGTTACCATCACCACCGCCTACTTGCCCCTTGACAATACCGAGTTCTTTCAGAGTGAGATGAACCTGGTTGACTGGCTCTCACAATGGGGTCCCGGCAACGAAGTGACGATGAAGTCGTTCCTGGGTCGTATGCTCTTCAAGGAAGAGGATGTGCTGAAGCACGTAAACGTACTCTCAGGAGGTGAGAAGATGCGCTGTATGATTGCCCGTATGCAGTTGAAGAATGCCAACTGTCTGATTCTCGACACGCCAACGAACCACCTCGATCTGGAGTCTATTCAGGCGTTCAACAACAACCTGATTCAATTCAAAGGAAACATCCTCTTTGCTTCTCATGACCATGAGTTCATCAATACCGTAGCCGACCGCATCATTGAGCTCACACCGAAGGGCACCATTGATAAGCTGATGAGCTATGATGACTATATCTACGATGAAGCCATCAAGGAGCAGAAAGCAAAGCTTTACTCTTAATTATGAGCGTTATAACGTGATAACGATATAACGAAAATAAAAAGGCTGAGCAATTGCTCAGCCTTTATTATTTATTTTTCACTTCTCTCTATCCATGCCAGCACGTCGCCCTTGCGAACCTTTGCGCCTTGCTTGGCACTGACCTCAACGAGCTTACCACCCAGTGCAGCGGGGATGGGCACTATCTCACCCCATTTCTCCATAAGGTAGCAGAAGGTCTGACCCTCCTCGTACTTCTGTCCGATAAACGGCTCTACGCAGGGAGCACACTCACCTTCGCCGTTGAACTCATAGAAAATCTGTCCGGCAGACGGGCAAACCAGTGCGTCGGCCTTAGCGTGCTTGAAGGCAGCCAATTCCTCGGCACTCATCTTCGAGCCGAGTTTAGCATCCTTAGCCTTCTGCAGGTCAGCCAGGAACTGCTTCTTGGCCTGTCCGCTCTTGAAGGGACGGTACTGCTCTGGGTGCATAGCCAGTTCGAAAAGTTCCTCGTTGTCCTTACCGTAATCCCATCCGTTCTCATCCATCTCTTTCTTGAAGCCTTCGAGCGCGTTGGGGATGAGGGTGTGAGGATCTACATCAGTGAACTCGCGCTTCTGCTGCTCTGCCAGTTCCATCAACTCAGGAGCAATGGTGCCAGGAATCTTTCCGCTCTTACCCAGGATCATACCCCAGATGGCATCATCCATCATCGCGTAGCGACCCTTACCCTGCTCCATCGTGAGGAGGTTCATCAGGGCGATGTTCTTAGTGTACTGCGAGAACGGCGTTACCAATGGGGGATAACCTACACGAGGCCATACATACTCTACCTCGTTGAAGAGTTTTACCAACATATCATCCATCGTGAGCGTAGGCTCGCCCTTCTTCTCGCGCAGCTTGTTGATCATCGTCTGGATGCCGCCCAGATCAGCCATCATACTTCCCATCATGCCGCCAGGCAGACCGCATCCCAGCAAGAGACTCGACATATGCTTGTTGGCAGGATTGATAAAGTAGCCCAGCCACTCGTCGATGAACTCCTGCGTCAATGTGCGTGCCTGCATATACGCGTTCATATTAACATCAGCCACCTCGAAGCCCTCGTTCTTCAGCATCGACTGCACAGAGATGATATCCGGATGCACCTTACCCCAGCTCAGAGGCTCGATGGCAGTATCGATGATGTCGGCACCGTTGTTACAAACCTCCAGGATGCTGGCCATCGACAGACCTGGGCCTGAGTGTCCGTGATACTGGATAATGATATCGGGGTGTTTTGTCTTGATAGCCTTGGTCAGCTGTCCCAACATAGCAGGCTGACCGATACCAGCCATATCCTTCAAGCAGATTTCCTCTGCTCCAGCGGCAATCACCTCATCGGCAATCTTTGAGTAGTACTCTACGGTGTGAACGGGAGAGGTGGTGATACACAGCGTTGCCTGAGGAATCATACCAGCAGCCTTAGCCCACTTGATAGAGGGAATGATATTTCGCGTATCGTTCAATCCGCAGAAGATACGGGGGATGTCCACACCCTGCGCCTTCTTCACCTTGTACATCAGCTCACGCACGTCGTCGGGCACAGGATACATACGCAATGCATTCAAGCCACGATCCAACATATGAGTCTGAATACCCACCTCATTGAACGGCTTACAGAAAGCACGTACTGCATCGTTAGGATTCTCACCTGCCATCAGGTTCACCTGCTCGAAGGCGCCACCGTTGGTCTCCACACGTGCAAAACAGCCCATGTCGATAATCACGGGTGCAATACGCTCCAACTGATCCTTACGCGGCTGGAACTTTCCGCTCGACTGCCACATATCGCGGTAGACAAGACTAAACTTAATTTGTTTCTTTGTTGCCATAGTCTATTTAAAGTTGTAATATTCTTTTCAACTGCAAAGGTACGAATAAGCGAGAAGAAAACCAAAACATTTTTGAGTTTTCTTGAGCGAAATTGGTTTTGGCAAAGCAAGAGGTACGAAAAAAACGAGCGAACCACAAAGGATTCGCCCGCTCTTTTTACTTGATGGTTATCCACACCGCCTCGCCTCGTTCCTTGGCCTCAACGATTTTCTGTTTCAGCCGGTGCAGCCAGATGCGAGAGTCAACCACTTGACCTACGAGTTTGTTTTTGCCTACGAGAATGCAGCCAGCGGTGTCTTCGGCGGTGTTGCCAGCATGGATGCGGATGCCCTCGAAATTCGGCACGCCCAGTAAGATGGGTAGCCACGCCTTCATCTTCGGACTCCATGAAATGACTACCGCGTAGCGACCTTCGGGGATGGCCGAGCGGCCTTTTATTTTGCGACCGCCGTGGGCGTAGTCGCGCCAAGTGGGTTCCAGTGTGTCGCAGAAATACTCGTCGGCAGTGCCTGTCAAGTACTCGTCGTTCACTTCCTTGCGGATGGCAAGCCTACCAATGGTGTAGGTCTTGCGCTTTGCTATTCTTGTCAATATCAGCTCCATAACTGAAATTTAATGTTTAATGCTTAATGTTTAATGTTCAATGTTCAATGTTCAATGTTCAATGTTTAATGTGCTTAATGTCACGATGTCACTTTGTCATTGTCACTTTTTGTCTTGACACTTCGTGTCGAGCTTGCTCACGCTCGGCAGAGTCGGAGCGAGCTCCACTCTGCTCTCGCTTAATCGCAACCTTGCTCCACAACTTCGAGTCCACCTTCTCCACCCAGCCGTCGCGGTTCCAGCGCGAGATGATTTTGATGATTGAGTTGCGAGGCACGTTGCTGCGCTTCAATGCCGCCAGATCATCAGCCGTAAACGTGGGTGGCAACTGGTCGAAGATGCTGTTGTTCTTGCCGTATCGCTGGCACTCCGTCTCAGCATCCACATACTGATTCTGCAGGGCCACGCCAAACACCTTGATTTGCTGTTGCAGACAGTAGCTGGCCATCATCAGGGCAAACTCAATACAGGCTTTCGACTCATGGCTTCCCCTCTCTTTGGAGGGGACTGAGGGGAGGCTTAGCAGGTGGAAGATGACACCGCAACGGAAGCCGATGACCGCAGCACGACGGCGGTAGGTATCCTTCACGTGGTCGATGTCCTTCAGCGCCACCACGCGCTGCTCTTCCACCCACCCGTCGATAGCCTTGCGCAGTCGAGGGGTATCCACATAGCCGCTAAACGAGCGCAATCGTGTCACTGCCTCCTGAATCCTCGCCTCGTCCTCCACGGAACGACGCCCGTAACGAGGCATCTTGGCAAACGAGGTGTCGGGCATCTCAGCCAGTAGGATACGGCTCGAAAGACCGTTCTCTACATTGTCCGACTTGAAGCACTTCCTGACGGCCCCGCTGGTTCCGAGCATTGACCAGTTATACGCCACTTTTACGACACCACTCTCAGCTTGGTCGCTGTTGTAATCCTGACCCCACTCCGAGTCAATCGGGTCGAAAGCCAGTCGGTAGATGTCGTACTTCGACGACCACGAGCCGGCACCGTTGGTCTTGCGCAGCGTGTCCAGTTCCTCGCCAAAGCTGTACAAGGTGTGCCCGTTGGCATTCTTCAAGCGCTTCAATAGCGTAGAACACGACACCGTCACGGGCACCACGCGAATCAATACCTTCGGGTCTTCGGGAGCCTTCTCGTTAGCCTTGCGACTCTTCTTGCGCTCCTTCCACTCGTCCTCACGCTTGCGAGCCAAGGCATCCTCCTCGTCGAACTGACGCTTCCAGATGTTCACGGCATGTTTACACACCGATTTTCCCGAGGCCTGTTCACCGTAGATAATCGACATCATGCCCAACTTCTGCATCTCGCCGTCACAATAGCGTACCTCCACCTGGTCGGCGTAGGCAGCCGCCAACGGCAACACCGAGCAGAGCACCGGCATGTGCATCGAGACAGGCACGCCCGTGAGCGACTCCTTCAGACCTACAGGCAGGGCCTTTCTAAGTGAAGAACGAAGAGTGAAGAGTGAAGAATCGGGCTGCGCTGAGTCATCGAATTCAGGGTGAGCGGAAGCAAATTCTTCACTCTTCATTCTTAACTCTTCACTCTCTACAATTTGATCTATCAATCGCGAACCCTTAGTGGGCTCCTTGCAAGCTGAGTGGATGATACCCTTCATCTCCTGCGCTGACAGTCCGTAGCGAGGCATCACCTCCAGCAGCCACTCCTCCGAGTTATCACAAATAGCCCTGAGATTAGCCGCCAACTGATGCAGGCGCTTGTTGCGCTCACCCTCTGAGGGCTCACCACCCGTCCTACGCCAATACTCAGCGATAATAGAGGTATAAGGAATGTCCTTAAACTGAGAAGGAAAGGCCCCCCCAAGCCCCTCCGAAGGAGGGGGTGTCTGGTTACATGAAGAGGCAGAAGGTGGTGCAGTAAAAGGCTTGTCAGCTATATCAACATCCCCTCCTTGGGAGGGGCTTGTGGAGGCTCCAAAATACGCCCCATCCTCCGTACGTCCATCGATGCTCAGACCTCTGTCCGTATATGCCTTGCGACGCTGAGCCACCTCTTCCTCAGAAAGCTGCTCATACCATCCGTCGGCACGATAAATCTCGTACTCCGCAGGCGTGATATAGATAAACCTCTCAGGAGTGAAGCATGACGTATCAGCCACGATGGTCACGCCGTCCGTACTCAGCGCCTTACAATAGGCACGCTGCGCCTCGGGTACCGTCATGCCCAGCGGCAAGCGGATATCAATGTGAAGCTTCTTGCGAGCCGAGTAGTCCTTGTGCAACATCATGCCCTGCCACTCGCCGCCTATCTGCACATCCAGCTTCTCCGACATCCTATTGGCGTGTTCCACCAATTCGGGGTCGTCAATATCCACACACGTCTGCCAAGTAAACGACTCAGCATCTATATGTTCGCGGTCGCGATAGTTATCACGGAAGCGGCTGTAGTGCGGACAGCGGAAGGGTAGAAAACCCTTCAGCCGTCTTTGCTCCTCTTCGCATATTGTGCTGTTGTTGATGCGCTTAATCAGATTACCAACGCGCGCTTCACTTGCCACGAAATCGTATTCTGAGAGCGGAACTTCCACAACATACGACCTCGGCTGCTCCTTGTTTTGACGCGGGTTGAGTGCTATTAGTCTTCCCATATTGTTTCCTCCTTGCGTGTTTTAAGATACGACATCACCTCGTCTGCCTCCTCCGCAAAGAGCGACTTCATCAGCGCCAGTCCCAGGTTCTTCGGAAACTTGAACGTCACGTAGAGATACTCCATGGCGAGTCTGCGTCGGTGCGACGGACGGTCGGTGCGATACAGCGGACGAGTCATCTCCACACAGGCGTGGCGCGTCTCATACAGCAGTTCGCGCTTCGGACCCGTGTTCGTGCGGTAAGCCTTGAAGAAACTTGTGCCGTCCTCCTCGATGGTCATTCGCCCCTTTGGTTGACGCTTGCCGCCGTTAGTCACCTGTTCGTCCACCCATCCGCAAGGATAAATGTTCACATCACCGTTTACGTGGAACTTTGTCTGAGTGTCCATACTCACTTCGCCAGCCAGAATCTGCTGGACTTTACAATTTTTTCTTGCCATTTTGGTTGAAGATTGCGAGAGAAGTTTTCGAGAAAGGCGCCTACATCATTGCTGATGCTCAATTGATTCTCTCGACTTCAACCCTGTTAATAATTAGATGTTTTGAATATCGTTTGCCACTACGTCTTGAAATACCGACCCGTTCAGTTCGTGCGTCTGAAAGCGCAGCGAAGCAATAACGGTTTTTCCTACAGCAAACTTACAGAGAGCGAGGTTGCCGAACATCGCGCAGATGTACTCATCCTCATAATCACCACCAAGCTCTTTGAGCCTGATCATCGACTTGGCCAGTTGGCCGCCTTCTTGTTTCTTACTCGGCACGTAGACTGGTTCTGTCTGGGCCACTACCTTTAAGATTTTTGTAACCATATTTTTTTGTTTTTGAAAATGATTATTTATCTTTCGACGATGCAAAATTAGAATGCGATTATCCGATTGACAAAAACAAAAAAATCCGATTCACAATCGGATGAGCAGAATTCTCGGAAACACCGATAAACACTAAGAAAAAAAATAATAAAAAAAAATCCGACTGAATTTCTCGGAAAAACTCAATCGGATGGTTTCAATCGGAAAACGACAAGAAATTACGGATTCACATAGTTGGTAATCCACTCCGCAAAGGGTTGCTTCTTACCCATTCCCATATACTTCGCCAGCGTCGCGGAATTCTCACCATCCATATCCAGCAACTTGGCAATGGAGTTATAACTTCCTCGCACTACACCGACATCTTTCAGCACCCCGATAATCATACACTTCAGGCATAGCCGCTTGTCCATAACGGCCCAGTCGGTGGCTATCTGATCACGCCACTCAGAAGTCATCAGCGCATCAACAAAGCCCATAATCCATTGGGGCGTGAATCGCTTCTCATCGGTAGTCAGCATACCAAACCACTCTTCAGTCAATAGCACCTTCAGGTTCTTCGTAGGTGCAAAATAGTTCAATTTGCTCACAGGCTTCTCCTGCTGCGCAGACTCCGTTTCCTGCAACTTACGGTGCACCTGCTGAGCCATATCAATCTTGTACATATACTTCAAAAAAGTATTACGACGAGACTTGGCGTTCTCCTCATGGCGAAAGAGGAAGAAGTGACGGCCAGCGTGGGCGGCATTGACAGTCAGTAGCCCGTCGCTGTAATCCACCAGTTTTCTCAGCGCCGCATAGTGCTTGTGAATGTTGCTCTTCAACTTATGATCATCGTCCAGTTGACTGAAATCGAACTCGTCAGGATAGCGTTTTGCACGCTGGATATGCTCCACCTCAGCACAGAAAACACCCTTCTCAAACATCTTCAGCAATTTCTCGGTAATATAGTCATTGATATCCTCAAGGCTGGGCCTACCATCACACACGTCATACAGCCATTCATCAAATGTCTGACGAATACGGCGAGGCGTCCCAGAACTCAGAAAGCGCCGCTTCTCCTGTTCATACAGCCGCTCATACTCCTCGTCCTTATGCCGACGCTCCAACTGGTCGGCAATCTGCCCGAGCACGCTGCTCAGCCCACCCAGCGCATCGTTGACCAGTGCCGTCTGTTCGCACACCGCATCATCACCAGTCTCAGGCAGTTCCATCAGCAATATCTGCTCCGACAGCAAGCCGTAGTCCACATCGATATCCGCATCAATCACAGCCTCCTGGCTCACACGCGCCAGCACCTCCGTCTGCAACGTCTGAGCCACCGCCACAATGTCGGCCACAAGCCCCATCAGACGGTATTTCGTTCCCGCCGTAGGGCGGTCTTCCCTTGAACCGGAAACCCTTTCAATGAGTCCGGTCAGCATATTTTTAGCCTCCATTCTGAATTTATTATAGATTGTTTTTCAATTCTTCTTCCCCATCGCTTTGGGACTGCAAATATACTAAAAACTTACGAACAACATCATGTCCTATAGGTTAATTAAACAAAAATTGTAGATAACTCGCAGTTGTCCACAATTTATCAATCATCAATGCTGTGGAATGACAATAATGTCATTTGTAGGCTACGGCGTACGTTGTGCTTCTTTCTGTTGCTTAATATCACTTGTTTCAAGGCATCACACTCCTTTTGGATTGGTGATTCTTTGAGCGAATCAAGTACCTGTCCCTGTGATTCTTTTAATTAGGAATTATTATTCTATTATCGTACAAGCGCTTCGTTCATGGAACCAATTTTTGAAACATCAATAATCTATAGTATATTCCAATCTATCAGCAGTAGAATACCAAAATTCGTCTTTGATAGCGAATGCTTCTTTATTCTTACTTACGCTAAGGCGTCCTATGGAATTACAACTTCCAGACGAGCTTAGCGTCATATATACCTTATCCCCTTTTTTGAAAGGTCCATAAGTTCCTTCCCATGGAATAGATGTAATTTGAATTGTAACTTCTCTGTTTACATCTTTAAGTGTTACTGTTCTTACAGTTTTTGTCCCATTATATATCTGTTTCCCATTTAGCACTTCATATTTCACATAATAATTATCATTGTTTGTAGGAGTGCTATTATTGCTATTATTACTCTCTTCATTATTTGTTGTGATACTATTATCGCTCTCTTCATCCTTACTACATGAAGACGCAAATAGAACTAATGCAAACATCAGCATCACATGTATTATTTTTTCTTTATTCATAATCGGCAAAATTATTATTCATATACTTGTCTTAATATTGCTTGTTTCAATGCATCACACTCCTTTTGGATTGGTGAATCTTTGAGCGAATCAAGTACCTGTCCCTGTGATTCACGATGGCCTCTTGCAGTATAGCGTTCTTCAGTTGTTGTGCGTTCATGCTTCGTCCTCCTGCTCGTAGTAGTAAGAATAATCGATACCCTTCATAAAGATTTCGCGGTCGTCAATGCGGTCTGTCATTGCCCCTTGAAGCAAAGACTTGATAGCAGTAGCATCAGTCGTACTTCTGCGCATGGCTTCTAGATATTCTTTCTTGTCTATCTTACTCCAGTCAACACACTTGCCTAATCGCTTTTTAAATATTTCGTCCAACCAAATACGAGTACTACGACCATTTCCCTCCATAAAAGGATGCGCCACGTTCATTTCTACATATTTGTTCACTATCTCATCAAATGTTGTCTCTGGCATTGCCTCAATAATACTCAGATTCTTCATTAAGTACTCTGCTCGACAAAACAACGTACCATCCTTCCAAATGGTTTTTGTACGAATCTGACCAGCAAAATCATAGAGACCACCAAAAATGTAAGCATGTATCTGCTGAAGAGCTTTAACAGTACCCACATCCTTATCTGATACCAAATTACTCTCTATCAATGTATAGGCTTTTTTCTTACTGCGTCCGTCAATGGTGTTTTCGCTGTATTTAAACCAGTCGAGAAAGACCATAGCCCGTTGGTTGCGGATAGATTTTGCCAATTGTTCTACGCCTGCCTGACTGATAACATCTGTTTTATATTTCTTTCCGTCTGAGGCTGTTAGTTTCAGTTGGGTAGTGGCACTAACCACCTCACTATTCTCTTTTTTTAGTTTTGCTTTCAGGTACTTCCAGTAGTTGCGGTTCTTCTCATGGTCTTCCTGTTCGTTAACAGCACCCACGATATCAAGAATAGAAAACCACCATTGATTATGGTCTTCATCCCATACCGCACGAACCTTATAATCCTTATAGAAACGGATTGATATCTTGTTCATAACTGAATTCTTATTTGATTTCAATTCCTAATATCTGCTGAATCTCAGCCAGTGTCTGGTCTATTTTAGCATCACACTCCTTTTGGATTGATGAATCTTTGAGCGAATCAAGTACCTGTCCCTGTGATTCTGCGAAAGCATTCATAATCATAATGCTCCTTTCTATCGCGATTTTGCTATGCACAACGGTTGAAAGTTGGCCTATACCCTGCTCTGTGTAAGCATACGGCAATGAAGGATAGAACTTAAGGGAACGGAGGTTATCACAATTTGCAATAACCTCGTCACGTTCTTCCTTTGTTAATTGGAAACGGAAAGACTCAGGAAACCTTGCAATGTTACGTTTTGCCTGTTGATTTAG
>Ga0310694_10000194_pt1 | contig 91159 bp, 80 predicted proteins | sample 174DNAGHGhighgp2_FD_203884 | JGI IMG/M metagenome (GOLD analysis project Ga0310694, IMG submission 203884) | Sheep rumen microbial communities from Palmerston North, Manawatu-Wanganui, New Zealand - 1742 DNA GHGhigh gp2 (v2) (version 2) | ecosystem: Host-associated > Mammals > Digestive system...
GGAACAGTTGCAAAGGCTTGGCTGTCCGGACGTGTCGCCTTCGAGGTCTTGGATAAAGGATCATGAGGACGAGTTGCTGATTTATCGCACCGACAGTTTGTTGGTCTGTTTCAACAAGTTGGAATTGGAGCGGATGACCTCCGATAGCGTTTGGGAAATGAATTATTACGACTGGGTGGTGCTGGTGAAGTAGGAGTCAACGATTCCAACGCTAGTCTGATGAATGTGTGTTTGCAACGCTTGGAAGCGTCGCCTCCTACGCCAAATTCAATTAAGAATAAGAATGAAGAGGCAAACCATATTTTTCGTATTTTTGCGCTTTCAAAATCTGATACTTTGGAAGAGCAGGATATACAGAAAATGCAGGCTGCGCTGAAGGATACGAAGGCGATAGCCATTGTGTTCCATTTCAATCCCGATGGGGATGCTTTGGGCAGTGCCTTGGCCCTTTATCACTATTTTAAGGATGGCGGTTACGAGGTTTCCGTGATTTCGCCGAACCCGTTCCCTGGTTTCCTCAAATGGATGCCTGGCGCAGAGGATATCATCGTGGCGCAGGAAAATCTCACCGAAGCCCGCAAACGAATCAAGGCGGCGGACATCCTCTTTGTGGTCGATATGAACGCCCCGCATCGCGCTGGTCAGGACCTTCAGAATGCCATCAGCAAGTTTCCGGGATTCCGGGTGCTCATCGACCACCACGTGCAGCCCGACATCAAGTGCGACGTGATGTATTCCACCCATTTGACGACCTCCGCCTCCGAGTTGGTCTATAATTTTCTCTACAAATACCTCACTCCCGACCGAACACCTTCGAAGGAGATTGCCGAGTGCCTATATGTGGGTATCATCACTGACACGGGTTCGATGTCCTACACTTGCGATTTTCCCGATTCCTACACGGTGTTGCGCAAGCTGATTGAGGCGGGCGTGAACGGCGAGGATGTGCACCGCAGAGTCTATGACAACTACACGGAAAGCCGTATGAAGCTGTTGGGGCTTGCCCTTTCACAGCGGCTGAAGGTGATTCCTGAACTCGGAGTGTCATATATGTACTTGACTAAGAAAGATTTAACAGACAATGGATTCCAAATCGGCGATACTGAAGGGTTTGTGAATTATGGACTGTCGTTGGCAACGGTGCATTACACCGCCTTTTTCACCGAGCGCGACAACCGCATCAGAGTCTCTTTCCGTTCCAAAGGCATCGTGGATGTGAACTTGTTCGCCCGCAAGTATTTCGAGGGCGGCGGGCATGCCAACGCGGCAGGTGCTTTCTATCACGGTTCGATGGAAGATGCCATCGCTCATTTCGAAAAAGCTATTCGTGAAAACGCGCAACTGGAAAAATAAGTATGCGTAAACATCTCATTATCATAATGTTGTTTTTGTCTATGTGGGGACTGATGGTGGGTTGTGACCATAAGACCACCGGTGTTGTCGTTTCTTCTTCAGAAGGAGTGAAGGAGGACAAAGATGCACCCTTCGTAGAGGGTAACAAGAACATCATGCGGCGGGAGAATGAGGAGATGCAGATGTTCATCGCCCGTTACGGCTGGCAGATGCAACGCACGCCCACGGGACTATACGTGGAGGTGCTGTGCCCCGGTGAGGGCGAACTTTTCCACGAGGGAGACCGCGTGGCGATGGAATACCGCACATTCTTGTTGTCAGGGGAACAAATTTACAGCTCTGACAGCAACGGGGTGAAGGTTTTTGTCGTGAACCGCTCGGATGAGATCGATGCATTACACGAAGTGGCTCAGACCTTAAAACCTGGTGCCAAAGCAAGATTGGTGATTCCGTCTTATCTTGCCTACGGCGTTGCCGGCGATGGCGATCAGATTCAAGGATTGCAACCTATTGTAATGGCGATTAGAGTGTTGGATAAAGACGAAAAACTTCCGGAGAATTATAAAATTAAACCTTACAATGCTATAAAATGATGATGAAGAATCGTTTGATATGTATTTTAGTCGCTGCTGTGTTATGTTTCACGGCAGTATCCTGTCGGAAATATAGCGGTTTCAAGCATCGTTCGCACCTGTATTATCAATTTCACCAGTTGAATGAAGAACAGGAACAGCCCCAAACGGGTGATTTTGTGATGGTGAATATGGCACTTCGTATGGACGACACCGTTTTGTCTCCTATGACTCAGAATAATATGTTGATGGACGAATTGTACAAAGGTGACATCTACACCGCTTTGCGTATGATGCACATCGGCGACAGTGCGACGTTTATTTTTGACGGGCGCAAGTTTTACGAAGAATTTTTGGGAATGGGTGAGTACCCTTACGGCAAAAAACCGATTTACGCCGACATTAAATTGTTGAGAATCATGTCTAAACAGAATCTGGAGAAAGCCGAAGAACGTTACGAGGAACATAAAGAGAAAATGCGTCTTCATGAAGACTCTATTATTTTTGACTATGCTAACAAGCACCATCTTGATAACAAAGTAGCGGGCATGTACTGCATCTATTTGAATGTTGGGGATGGGGAAAAGGCGATAAAAGGTCAAACGGTGGAGATATTGTATAGTGCTCGTCTTTTCGACAATACTAAGTTTGATGGCTGCGAAGACCCTAACAATCCACTCACTGTTGAGGTGGGTGCTGGTCAGGTTGCACCAGGATTGGATATCATGTTACGCCACATGCGTGAGGGTGACAAAATGACAATGGTTGTTCCCTCGTCGCTTGGTTTCGGAGAAAAAGGTAGCATGGAGATGAATATTCCGCCTTATACCCCTTTGGTATTCGATGTCGAAATGCTTCGCATCTTGCCCATGCAATTTTAAGTGTCAGATTTTAGAAGTTTATATTAAAAAAAGAAAAAAATGAAGAAAATTGTAACAAAATTGATGTTGATTGGTTTGGCAGTGGCCACCGTTTTCGCTATGGGTTCATGTAGCAAATACAAAGGATTCAAGAAAGATAAAACTGGATTCTACTATCAATTCTACGGAGATATTCACGACACTGCAGATCGGCCTGCGACGGGTGATTTGGTGGGTGTTTTGATGTCGATGCGTGCTGGCGACTCCTTGTTGATTCCCATGATGCCGAACCAAATGTTGATGGATTCCCTTTATGAGGGCGATCTCTTCGCTGCATTGCGCATGATGCATGTGGGTGACAGTGCCACGTTTATCTTCGATGGCCCGAAGTTCTTTGAGAATATGATGGCCCCTGGTCAGGAGTATGAATTTGGAGATGCGCCGCTCTATATGGATGTGAAACTCCTCGGTTTGATGAAGAAAGAAGAAGTGCAGAAGGCACAAGCCGAATATGAGGCACAGTTGAATGAGAGACAGGCGTTGGAGGCCGGAGAGATTGACGAATATTTGCAGAAGAATCCCGGCATGAAGCAGATGGAGACGGGTGTCTATTTGAAAACCATTAAGAAAGGCACGGGAGATAAAGTGGAACCATTGCAGAATGTGAAAGTTCACTACACCGGTCGTTTCACCGACGGTACTGTGTTTGACAGCTCTGTGGAGCGCGATACTCCTTTTGAATTCACCGTCGGTGCAGGTCAAGTGATTCCCGGTTGGGATGCTACTGTCTCAGGCATGAAAGTCGGTGACAAAGTGACCGTTCTTATCCCTTCCGGCCTTGCATACGGTGAAGGCAGACAGGGCATTCCTCCGTACACTCCGCTGGTGTTCGACATCGAGTTGCTTGAGATTGTGAAATAATTGTTTTTTAAGGCAATAGGCAAAAGGCAAAAGGCAATAGGCAATAAATAAAATGTCGGAACAGAATTATGCATTACGGATTGCGCAGGCATTGAATCTCACGGAAGAGCAGGTGCAGAATACTTTGAATCTTCTGGAGACGGGTGCCACCATTCCCTTTATTTCCCGCTACCGCAAGGAGGCAACCGGTTCATTGGATGAGGTGCAGATTGGCAATATTAAGGATTTGTATGCCAAATGGTTGGAGTTAGACAAGCGTCGTGCTGCTATCTTGGATTCCATCAATGAGCAGGGTAAATTGACTCCTGAATTGCGCGAGAAGATAGAACATGCAGAGACGATGAGCGTGCTGGAGGACTTGTATCTCCCGTATCGTCCTAAGCGCAAGACCCGCGCAACGGTGGCTGAGGAGAGAGGTTTGCGTCCGTTGGCGAAACTGTTGTGGCAGCAGTGTCCGATTGACTTGGCACGCGAGGCGGCTAAATACATAAGCGAGGAAAAAGGCGTGGCTTCTGAAGAGGAAGCCTTGGCTGGTGCTCGCGACATCATTGCGGAGTTGATCAGCGAGAATGCCGGCATCCGCGCGCGGTTGCGTGGCACCTTCCTGCGTTACAGTCGCATCTCCACCCGACTGATTCCCGACAAAATCGACGAAGACGAGAAATACCGCATTTACTACAAGGCGGAGGAATTGCTTTCGAAGGCTCCGTCGCACCGAATTTTGGCCATGCTTCGTGGCGAAGAGGAAGGTATTCTGCGCGTGCACATCGCGCCTGATGAGGAGCGCACTCTCTCAGACCTGAAGCACCGCATCGTTAAAAACAATAGCAACGGAGCACAACAAGTCTGGATGGCCGCTGTAGATTCCTACAAGCGTTTACTACAGCCGCAAATGGAGACTGAGATGCGCAAATTTTATAAGGAAAAAGCTGATAAAGAGGCTATTTCGGTTTTCACCAAAAACGCTCGTCAGCTCTTGCTGGCGGCTCCGTTGGGACAGATGACCACCTTGGCTATCGATCCCGGTTTTCGCACAGGTTGCAAGGTCGTGATTCTCAACCCTCAAGGCAAACTGCTTTACAACGAGACCATTTACCCTCATCCGCCAGTGGCGCAGTATAAGTTAGCTTCCGACAAATTGAAACGCTTAGTGCTTCAGTATCAAGTGGATGCTATAGCTATAGGAAATGGCACAGCCGGACGTGAGACGGAGAATTTCATTCGCCATATTCCGTTCGAGCGTGATGTGAAGGCCTTCATGGTCAATGAGAGCGGAGCATCGGTCTATTCGGCATCACCCGTGGCACGAGAAGAGTTTCCAGATTACGATGTGACCGTGCGTGGAGCTGTCTCCATTGGTCGCAGACTGATGGACCCGCTGGCCGAATTGGTGAAAATCGACCCGAAATCCATCGGGGTGGGGCAATACCAGCACGATGTGAACCAGAAAATGCTGCAAGAGAGCCTGCAAACCACAGTTGAGAGCTGTGTCAACTACGTTGGAGTGGAGCTGAACACCGCGAGCAAGCAGCTGCTGTCGTATGTCTCTGGCGTGGGGCCCGCGTTGGCGCAGAACATTGTCGATTATCGTGACGAAAACGGCCCGTTTGTCTCCCGCGAGGGCCTGAAAAAGGTGCCGCGTTTCGGCGCGAAAGCTTTCCAACAGGCAGCTGGTTTCCTGCGCATCCGAGAAGCAGAAAATCCGTTGGACGGTAGTGCGGTGCATCCGGAAAGTTACAAGGTGGTGGAGAAAATGGCCAAAGACTTGTGTTGTTCGGTTTCAGATCTGATTAAAAACAAGGAACTTAGACGGCAGATTGTGCTTCAAAAGTACATTACCGACAAAGTCGGGTTGCCGACTTTGGAGGACATTATGAAGGAATTGGCTAAACCGGGCCGTGACCCCCGTACGCAGTTTGAGATGTTCGAGTTCGACAAGAACGTACATACTATCAATGATTTAACCCCTGGAATGGTGCTGCCTGGCATCATCACAAACATTACCAATTTCGGCTGTTTTGTGGATATCGGTGTGCATCAAGATGGACTCATCCACATCAGTCGTCTGAGTGATCATCGCATTTCCGATCCTAACGAGGTGGTGCATCTCAACCAGAAGGTGATGGTGAAGGTTGAAGGAGTTGAGGTGGAGCGGAAACGCATAAGTTTGGCATTGGAGAAAGGTTAGGAGCGCTTCTCTCACAGCCCGTAGATGAGAAATCTTACAAAAAGGGGTGCGAATTTCTACAACATATCAGAATACGAATCTTATTACGCAATATGGAGGAACAAGCAGAAAAAAAATACCAATACGATTATTGGCGACCAGCAGTGGCGGCTGATAATGTCGTTTACCGCTTCGATGGGAAATCTTTGCAGGTACTGTTGGTGAAACGCGGTAACGAACCCTATAAAGGTATGTGGGCTTTGCCAGGCGGTTTTATGCAGGAGGATGAGACATTAATGGAGGCCGCTTTGCGTGAGTTGAAGGAGGAAACAGGCATTGTGCCTCGCTACACCGAAGAACTGTGTTCTTGCAGTAGTGTCAACCGCGACCCTCGCGATCGCGTGATATCAGTCGTCTATTATTCGTTTGTGCATGGCGGAGAGGCCCAAGCTGGCGATGATGCTTCTGAGGCTAACTGGTTTGATATCTATGAGTTACCTAATTTGGCGTTTGATCATGCCGAGGTGATGAAAAAAGCGGTGGAGGCACTTCGTACGACCATCAAACTCTCCCCCTATTTTTTCTATTTGTTGGATGACGAGTTTACCTTGCCCGAATTGGGAAGGCTTTGGTCGTCAGTCTATAATTGCAAAATCGACCGCCGAAACTTTCAGAAGCACTGGATCGCCCTCGGATTGGTGACCAATATCCTCGAACTCACTCAAATACCAAAATCCCCTCGTGCCCCGAAGTATTATCGTTTCAATGAAGATGCCTATCTCAAGATTAAGAAAAAGCACTTATTCAAATAATTGTCATGCAAAATGGTATTTTTTTCAACAGTGCGCGAAAGTATAGATTTTTTTATTACTTTTGCTACGCTTAATGTAAATCCATTTTGCTTTGTAAAACGTTGAAAATTAGTAATATAAAATAAATTTAGGTATGAAAAAATTATCAGACAACACCTCTTTGGGCAAACTTATTGTGCTTTGCAACGTGGTGGTTTTGGTTCTTTTCATTATTTCAATGCTTTTCTTGATGAAATTTGACAAGACAAACCGCGCAGTTATTCAAGAACGTGGTCATTACAATGGCCTTTATGAAGCATACGTCACCGCTCAGCATCCTTTGCGCCAAGACAGTGCAGAAGTGGCTTATTATCAGTATAAACTTGATACTTTGCAACAGAAGACTGCCGCTACAAAAGACGAAAAGAAGGCTCTTAGCGAAAGTATTGAAGTGACCAAGCAAACTTTGTCCGACAAGCAAAAACAACAAGAAGAACACACGAAAAAGGTTGCTGAACTCGAAAAAGAGTATAATCCTGCATTGCAAAATTGGGAACAACTTAACAGCGATAACGATGCAGCTAAGAAGAAATTCTGGGTCATCGCTTGGATTACCATCATCGCTTTCTTAGCTAAAACGCTTCTCTTCGCTTTTTGGGGTGCTAAGAACAACAAAAACCTTCACGAAATTGCTCCGTGGATGAAGAGCGGTATGAAACCCTGGATGTCTTACTTGGCTTGGTTCGTTCCGATTTACAACCTCATTAAACCCCTCTCATTCTTTAAGGAAGTGTGGAATGAGACAGATTATGCCCTCGAAAATGTCGGAGTGGTGGAAAGAGATGAGAACAAAGTCGATAACTCCAACTTGATGATGTCCATTTGGTGGGCTCTTCTCTTGTGCAGCGTGTGGGTGATGAACTTCATCCTTTACAGTACGTTCTTCCGCGAAGGAGCTTTCTACACGAAAGCTGGTCACGGCACAATGGCAATTGTCGCTATCGTCATCATGGTGATTTGCATTTGCTTGGAAGCATACCTGATTTTCGCTTATAACAAGAAGAATAAAGCCCTTATCGCAAACGAAGATAAATTCTAACTTTATTGTACTTGATAAAGTATTCTATAGAGCAGGGTTTAGGCCCTGCTTTTTTTATGGGTGTGGGTGGATGATTATCTGAGCAGGACTTTTTCGATGGTTTGCCATAATAGTTCGGCGGTGCGATCCCAAGTGAAGATGTCCTTGCGTGCCACGCCTTTGTTTATCAGCTCACAACGAAGCTGATCGTCACTATAGAGGCAGTACATGGCCTCGGCGATTTGTTCCACGCTGTAGGGATTGACGAGCATTGCGGCGTTGCCGGCAATTTCCGGCATGGAGGTGATGTTGGAGGTGATGACGGGTGTGTGCGCGTTGTATGCGTCAACGATAGGCTGTCCGAATCCCTCAAACAAAGAGGCATAGACGAGTGCAGTAGCCGAAGCGGTCAAGCGACTCAGGGCATCAATCTGCTGGCGGCCGAGCATCACCACGTCGTCGCGATGATTCATGTGCAGGAAGGTGTCCTCAATCTCGCCGGCCCACCACTTTTTGTCGCCCACCACGACTAATTTCATGGAATTTGGTGTGGAGCTCTTGAACCTGTCGAATGCTTTGAATATGTTGGCCAAATTTTTGCGCTTGTGAATCAAACCTACGAATAAGAAAAAGTCACATCCGCCTGTATGTTGTTGTTTGACAGCTTGTTGTTGTTCTGTTGAAAGGGGAACGTATGCGGGATTCGCTCCGTTATATACTACGTCGATATGATCCAAAGGGACTTGGTAGCTTTGATGGATATCTTGTTGGCTGAATTGGGAGACTGTGGCAAGGCGGGTGGCATTGCGAGCGAATTTTGGGAAGTAACGGTCGTAGTAGCGGCGCACAACTGGCTTGATGAATTCGGGATGGTGTACGAAGTTGAGGTCATGGATAACATTGACCGTGGGAATATCGAGTTTGGTCGGGATCCAACCATCGGTGGAGAGGAAAAGATCTGGTTTTATCGTTTTGAGTTTCAGCGGGATGCCATACTCGAAAAAAAGATACCAAAGGTAAGGATGCCGCGCTTGAGGGTGGGCGATCACAGGAGTGATGTTGTCGCTGAAGATAAAAGATTCGTCGTATTCCCGATCAAAAATGAAGTAGAACTGGTGTTCTGGATGCCATTGTGTGATGCGACGCAACGTCTCATTCGAAAACAACCCAATACCTTCTAACTTTCCTTTCAGAAGTAAGCGTGTGTTAACGGCAATTTTCATCAGAAAAGGATGTTTTGGCTGTGATTATGCAGGATTGGAGCCCTTATTGTCGCTGCTCGTGCGATAGGTGTAGTCGTTAGAGGCATTGTCGTGCTCATCTTCATGCATCTGCTCAGGATTAGCAGGTTCTATGTCTTTGATATTCAGTTGCGTAGTAACTGTGTTGTTCCAACGGTTTTCTTCCACATGGTAGAGAACGTTGAAAGGTTTCGAATCACTGATGACAGACATTTGCGCTTTTTGGTTAAAGGCAATACCATCAAAAGAGTTGCTGCGCTCGTAAGGACTTAGAATCTTGCATTTCAGGTGTTTGTCACCCACGATGCGAGCGTTTCCTTCATCGACCACACCGTCGGTTTCAAAGATGGGTTCCATATTGCCAGGTCCGAACGGAGCGAATTTCTTCAGGTTTTTGAGAAAATGGGGCGTGATTTCCGAAAGGTTGAGCATCATATCGACTGTGATTTCCGGTTCGTATGACGATTCATCCAGATTCTCTTTCACATATTCTTCAAAACGTTGGGAGAATTCTTCCAGATTCTCCTGCTTCATGGTCAATCCAGCGGCATATTTATGTCCGCCAAAGTGTTCAAGCAAGTCTGCGCAGGAGTCGATGCCGTCGTAGATGTTGAATTCCTTAACGGAGCGTGCCGATCCGGTGATAAGTCCGTCGTCAGAGCTCATCAGCACGATAGTGGGTTTGTAGAACTCTTCCACAAGTCGAGAAGCCACAATCCCAATGATGCCCTTTTCCCATTGTGGGTTATAGACGACAATACTTTTCCGGTTCTCGAACTCGTGGGAGTTGCGGATCATATCCATGGCCTCTTCGGTCGCGTTTTTGTCTTTCTGCTTTCGTTCGTTGTTCTGTTTGTTGATTCGGTAGCTGATCTCCATTGATTTGTCCTCATCTTCCACGATGAAGAGTCGGACAGACTCCTTAGCACTTTTAATACGGCCAGCGGCATTGATGCGTGGTCCAACATAAAACACTAAGTCAGAGATAGATATAACTCTTGTAAAGAATGTATCCTCGCTAAAAGGAGGATAGGTTCTCATCTTGATGCCCGCTTGGTCAAGGATGGCGCGGATGCCCATGCGCGGGATTTTGTTGATCATTTCCAGGCCAAAATGGGCGAGGATTCGGTTCTCGCCGGTGATGGCCACAATGTCGCAGGCGATACTGACGGCTACCAAGTCCATGCGTTTGAGCCAGAGTTCGTCAGGCAATTCATTACGGAAGCAATAGCCTTGAACTAATTTGAAGCCGACCCCGCAGCCAGACAGTTCCTTATACGGATACGGGCAATCTTTTCGTTTAGGGTCGAGGATGGCGAGCGCATTTGGCAGCGTGTCGCCCTCGAGGTGGTGGTCTGTTATGATCACATCGATGCCGTATTGGTTGGCCAAATTCACCATATCGTTGGCCTTGATACCGCAGTCAAGGGAAATCAGCAGGTTTATGCCGTTGTCCTTGCAATATTGGATACCCTTTTCAGTGATGCCGTAGCCTTCCGTGTATCGGTCAGGGATGTAGTATTTGATGTATTCGTGGGCGTCGGAGCCGCGGATTTCGCAGAGGAAGGAATAGACCAAGGCGACCGCGGAGGTTCCGTCCACATCATAGTCTCCATAAACCATGATTTTTTCGTCGTGAACGATGGCTTTTGACAATCTTTCCACGGCGATGTTCATGTCCTTCATCAAGAAGGGGTCGTGTAATTGTTCAATATTGGGTTCAAAAAAGTCGCGGGCCTGTTGCACCGTGTTGATGCCACGCTGAGCCAGGAGCGTGGCTAATGGACGCTCAAGATGCAGATGCTCACATAGTTGTGAGACTATTGCATCATCTGGAAGTTCTTTTTTTACCCAATGTTTTTTCATTTTCGACCTTACAAAATATGCGGTGCAAATATAATCAATATTTTTTTATAATCATCAAATATTTCCAATTTTCATTTTTTTGTCAATATCAGTGATGTATTGCTTCATTTTTTTGTCAGTTTCACTGAGGTTCCGGATGGTGCGGCAGGCGTGCAAAACGGTGGCGTGATCTTTGTTTCCGCAGTATGCGCCAATGACAGATAGCGGCAGATGGGTGTATTTTTTTGCGAAATACATGCTGATTTGTCTCACTTGCACGATTTCGCGCTTTCTTGTTTTGGCGTTGATGGCATCTACGGAGATGCCGAAATAGTCGCACACTATTTTCTGGATATATTCGATGGAAATTTCCTTAGCTGTGGATTTCACGTATTTGTCAACCATTTCGCGGGCAAGGTCGAGGGTGATGTCGCGGTGGTTGAGGGACGCCTGTGCGAGGATGGCGATCATGGCGCCTTCCAATTCGCGCGTGTTGGCGGTGATGCGCAAAGCCAAATAGTCGATAACCTCTTTGGAAAATTCAATGCCATTGTTTTCTAACTTCTTGGTAATGATAGCTGTGCGAGTTTCCAAATCGGGTGCTTGAAGGTCTGTGGCCAATCCCCACTTGAAACGGTTCAGCAGACGCGGTTCAAAGCCTGTGATATCTACCGGCGACTTGTCGGAAGTCATGATGATTTGCTTCTTCAACTGGTGCAAATGGTTGAAAATCTGGAAGAAAGCTTCCTGAGTCTTCGTCTTGTTGCCAGATATGAACTGGATGTCGTCGATAATCAGCATATCGACAGCTTGATAGAACCAGTAGAAATCGTTGAGGTTGTCGCTCTTGACGGCTTCCATATATTGCTGGTAGAAGGTGTCTGCGCTGACGTAGATGACGATTTTGTCGGGAAAGTTGATCTTAGTTTGGATGCCTATAGCATTGACTAAGTGCGTTTTGCCCAATCCTACGTCAGAGTAGATAAACAGCGGGTTGAAGGGTGTCTGACCAGGATTTTTGGAGATGGCGATGCCGGCGGCGCAGGCTAATTTGTTGCAGTCGCCCACTACGTAGTTGTCGAAGGTCAGGGTCTCCGCGAGGTTGGAAGGGATGCGTTGCTTCTTGATGCCCGGTACCACGAACGGCCCCGGGATATCCTTGCGATCCATGGAGTTGACATCTAAAGGCGGCATCATCAGCGGATTTTTGACCGCCTTACGTGAGGAAGAGGAGATGGTGATGGAGGAGTTCTGGGTCGAACTTTGACCGCGCTCCATAAGTACTTTGTAACGCAACTTTGCATCGTTGCCCAACAATTTGCGGATGGCGGTGCGCAGCAAATCCACGTATTGCTCCTCCAAAATCTCTTTGTACCAAAGACTTGGCAGCTCCAATGTCAACTGTTTGTTCTCCAAGGAGACCGCGTTCACTGGCTCGAATATGGTCGAATAGACTTCAGGGGAAACCGTGTCTTTGATGATTTCCATACACTGGTTCCAAACTTGTATATGAGAGGGTATCTCTTTTTCCATTTGCAGTTTTTAATTCGTACTTTATTATCTATAATGCTTGATTTGAATAGTTTATAAAAACTCCGTTCTTCAAACTTTCACATTGCAAAACTAACAAAAAAAATGTTCAAAAAAAATATTTTTACCTCTTGATTTTTTGAAAAAAAAGAATATAGGTTTGCAGAGAGTGTGTAAAGTTTTTCAAGACAGAACGTTACGGAATTCTTCGTATTTTCCGACATCTTGCCAACTGTCCTCATCATGCGGATAGCCAAGAATACGATGGTCTGCCGCTTGGGAAAGGTAAAAGCTTGTGATAGAAGATTTTTCAACAGTCGGTATGGTGCGCGCGAAGTCGGTGGTGAGAATGTGGATGCCGCTAAATGCCAATGGTTCAGTGTTTTCCATATTTCTTGCCCGGATTTTCTCCCCACTCTTCACGTTCTTCCATCCGCATAACCGACGGTCGTTTTGGTCAAATAGGAAATAGCGTTGAGTGTTGCGATGCCGTACCGCAAGGGTGGCTTCCGCCTTGTGAAAGATATGATCGTCAACCATCTTGTTCAGGTCTATATTAGAAAGAATATCAACATTGTAGATTAGGACGAGGTCGCTGTTTTGCCAGAATGGTTCCGCAAACTTAAGCCCCCCCGCTGTATCACGCAGATAAGCGCGTTCGTCGGAAACCCTGATGTGCTCCGACAATGGGTGGTTCCGCAAGGCTTCCAACATCATGTCTGGGAAATGGTGTACGTTGACCACTATGTCACGGATGCCACTCGTCCACAACTTCTCCAAAGCCCTGTCTAATAACGTTTGTCCTTCATAGCACACTAAAGCTTTTGGTTTAGAGGCGGTTAAGGGATATAATCGGGTTCCTAATCCCGCTGCGAACAAAACTCCTGTTATCTTCATAATCATCGGTGTTTCAATCGGCAAAAGTAACAAAAAGATGTTAATTACATATTTGAAAATGGAGGTTTTCTATGATTAGTTGTGTTATTTTTGCCGTGTAATAGAAATAGTTTTGATTATGAAAAAAGTAGTTATAGCAATCATTGTCTGTTCTTCATTGTTTCTGAGTTCTTGTAAGGAAAAACTCATCACAACCAAATACACGATTGGCTGCATTGGTTATCAGTCTGGCAGTTTGGATGGAACAGATTGGGCAGCTGTTGAATCCTATATGTCTTCGCAGGTCGCTTATAACAAGACTGTTAACTTCGAAGGAAAGTCTCAACCGGAGAATGATGCGCAAGCACTGCAATACTACAATGCCCAAATCGAGAAATTGGACACAGCGTATGTTTGTTCTTTGATCAAAGGTACGGATTTCCTGATTTATGGAATCCAGACGCTCAACACCGATGGCAGCTACAAGGTGATAGGCGCGATTCAGTTTCAACACGACGGTACCAGCGATCCGATCCGCTAACGGGGTTGCTTTTTCACGCGCTCTTTCAACATCGGAACGAAGAGAAAGTCTCCAAAATCCTCTTCTTCGTATTCTGAATCATTGATTTTTACGATTTTCTTCATGATTTGAGACTCCGTTCCAACGGGTATGACCATTATTCCACCTATTTTCAACTGCTCGAGCAATGCTTGGGGAATGTCGGGTGCACCGCAAGTGACTATCACGCGGTCGTAGGGCGCGAATTGCGGATAGCCTTTGAAGCCGTCACCGTAGTAAGTGACGACCGTTGGAGCGAGTTTGTCTAAAAGTGGTTTGGTGTGCTTGAATAGGGCGATTTGACGCTCTATAGTATAGACTTTCGCACCCATAGCGTACAATATGGCGGCCTGAAACCCCGAACCCGTGCCGATTTCCAATACTTTCATCCCTTTCTGCAACTCAAGTAGTTGAGATTGGAAAGCCACTGTGGAGGGCTTCGAAATGGTTTGGTCGGTGGTGATTTTCAATGCTACATCCTCGTAGGCTTGCGGCCACAACAGCGACTCCAAGAAGAGATGACGCTCCATTTTGTCGAAGGCTGTGAGCACGTTCTCATCGGAGATGCCTCGTTGACGAAGCTGTTCGATCATTCGCTTCTTTTGTCCGAGAAGAAGGTAGTTTTGCGTGGTCATGATTTGTCTTTATTTATAATTGTAGAGACGTGCCTCGGCGCGTCTCTACAGGAATATTGTGATTATTAGGTAATATACTAATGTTAGAATCCGATAGAAGAACCATCGAAACAGTGCGTGCAGATGCGTTCCTTGGGCAGTCCAATGGCGTTTGTGATAGTGTTTAATGTGTTGAATTTCAGTGTGTCAACGCCAAGATGCCTGCGAATAATCTCTACCATATTGGCGTATTCTTTAGAAGTGTTATCCAAGTATCGTTCCAGGTTTTTGTTGTCATCACCTTCTAATTCCTTGACCACGCGGCGTGTGATGAGCTCCAGAACGTTTTTGGAGGCGGAGAAATTGAGGAATTCGCAACCGTAGAGCAGGGGTGGACAGCTGATACGGATGTGGACCTCTTTGGCGCCATATTCATACATCATTTTCACGTTGTCGCGCAGTTGGGTGCCGCGCACGATGGAGTCGTCGCAGAAAACCACGCGCTTGCCTTTCAGTAAGTCTCTGTTAGGCAGCAGTTTCATCTTAGCTACGTGTTCGCGCATCACCTGGTTGGAAGGAGTGAAGCTGCGTGACCAAGTGGGTGTGTATTTGACAATAGCGCGTTGGTAGGGGATTTGTTTGCCGTTGGAATAGCCGATGGCCATGCCGATGCCGGAGTCGGGGATGGGTGCCACGAAATCGACCTCTGTGTCGTCGGTTTTGCCCATGGCATAGCCGAGGCCGTACCGGACGCTCTCGACATTAATATCTTCGTAATTCACAGAGGGGTAGCCGTAATAGATCCATAGGAAAGAACAAATCTGCATTTTGGGATTCGGGGCGAGCAGCTGTTGGATGCCGTCGGGGGTCACCTTTACGATTTCACCGGGACCCACGAAATATTCGGTCTCATAGTCCAGATTTGCGAAGCTGTGGTTTTCGGAAGCGACTACGCGACCGTCATCTTTCTTTCCGATAACGATAGGCGTGCGTCCATAGTAGTCGCGTGCGGCGATAATGCCGTCTTCTGTCAAAATCAGAAAAGAGCAGGAGCCTTTCACCTTATTATATACATATTGTATGCCTTCCACGAAATCGTGCTTGCGGGTGATCATCAATGCGATGAGTTCTGTGGGGTTGGTGGTGCCGGAACTGAGCTCGGTGAACTGTTGATTGGCATCCAAACACTCCTTCTCTAATTCTGATAAATTATTGATTTTCGCGACCGTTGTGATGGCAAATCGGCCGAGGTGTGAGTTTACCACTATAGGCTGCGCGTCTGTGTCGCTGATGACCCCGATGCCGGAATTGCCCTTGAACTTTTCTAACTCATCACCGAACTTGGTGCGAAAATAGGTATTCTCTATATTATGAATAGAGCGGCGGAAAAGTTTTGCATCTTGTTGATACGTTACTATTCCGCCGCGTCTTGTTCCGAGATGAGAGTGATAGTCCACCCCGTAAAATAAATCAGAAATGCAAGGTTTGGTTGAAACAACCCCGAAAAAACCACCCATAGTTTTGATGTTTTTGATTGATAATTAATAAGATGTGTGTCAGAAATCGCCGTTTCCAACGGGTTGCAATAATACTTTTTTTTCTGAAAACAACATCTTTTCACATTCTCATTTTTATGAACAAAAATTGTTAATAACAGACGATGTTAGAAGGTTTCGATTTAATTGTTACCTTTGCAGCTTAAAACGATTCGAAATGAAAATACTGCATACTTCGGACTGGCACATAGGACATGTGCTCAACTTCCATTACGACCGGCAGGAGGAACACCAGCACTTCCTTGGCCAACTCTGCCGTATTATCGAACAAGAACATCCCGACGTGCTCATCGTTAGTGGCGATCTCTACGACAAGAATACGCCCAGCAATGCTGCTATGCGATTTCTTAATGATAACCTGCTCAATATCTGTGATGTAGCTCCTGAAATGCCGATAGTGCTCACCGCTGGAAATCACGACAGTAGCTCTCGTATCGAAAGTATGTCGGGAGTGTGGAAACGCGTGAATACACACTTCATAGGGGCTGCGGAACGAGTCAACGATCAATATTTGACCGACAAACACATTGTTGAAATTCCTGGGAAAGGTTGGATTGCTGCAATACCGTATATTCCTGATTATCAGAATGATTTATATAATATAGTATTGCAAGAAATTCAGAAGAAAAATGTCCGGAATTTGCCCGTGATTTTAATGGGGCACACTACCGTCGGCAATGCTATTTTCACCGCACACGAAAGCACATCTTTCAATGGTCGGGATATTGTTGGGGGTATAAACAGCATGAGTCTCAATGACATAGATGATTATTACGACTATTTCGCGCTCGGACATATTCACACTCCGCAGACGCTAAATAACGGCAAGGCTCGTTATTGTGGCAGTCCTGTTCAACTCAATTTCAAAGAACAGTTTCCTCATTCTGTGACGATAGTAACCATTGATAATCACGGAGATAAGCCAAATATTGAGACTGTTGAGCTGGAACCGCTACGTAAATTTTACCTTATTCCTTCTATACCTGCACCTCTTGAGGATACTCTTACCTATTTAGAGAACAATCTTCCTGATAGTCAGGGGTATGTGCAGGCGAATATTCTCTCTGCTGAGCGCTTGCCCTCTGACACCGAGAACCGCATTCGTAACATCTTGACGAAAGGTGAGGGCCTGTTCTATTGCGACTACAAGTGCACTCGTCCTGCTGTCGAAGGGGCCAATCGAATGGAAAAACCCGATTTCAACTTGTCGGAATTCAAAGAAAAGAGCCCGTTGGAGATTGCGGAGCGCTACTTTCACGATGCTAACGGTGTAGAAATGGACGACACCCTGAGGGTGCTGATGCAAGCCGTTATTGACGAAGTGAAGGAAGAGAAAACGAAATAGAATTCTTTTTTTTATCTTCGCGATACTGCCTAAAAGTGAATTTTGTTTTTTAATCATCAGAAATATAGTAGATTATGAATATTCGTGGTTTTATTTTAGGAGCAATGGTGTTTTGTCTCACTTCTTGGTTGGGTTTCGGACAGGAAGACAGATCTTTGACCTATCCCGTGACTTACGTTGAGGTTGAGGTTGATGCCGCAACACTCCAAGAACTCTCTCGAGTTTTTTCTGTGGACCATGTGCAGAAAATTGGGAGTCAAAAATTCAAAACGCGTATCTGTTTGTCTTTCAGGGATTTTGACAACTTCTTGTCGAAAAAAATTCCTTTTACGAAAGTTCCGAAGCAGCGCGCTAATGTGCAAATGGCACAAAATTACCATCAAATGACTGCCAATTGGAATCGATATCCGACTTACAACACTTATTTAGCGATGATGGATACTTTCCAGACGCGCTATCCACAATTATGTGAGATCGACACATTGTTGGGTAACACGATAGGCAATCACAAGATTCTTTGTGCCCACATCAGTAACAACCTCAATGATAGTGAGGGAAAGCCTTCCGTATTATTCATTTCTACCATTCATGGCGACGAAGTGGTGGGTTATTATATGATGCTTCGGCTGATAGATTATCTACTTTCGAACTATAACACAAACGAATACGTGACCTATTTGGTGAATCATTTGGACATCTGGATTTGTCCGTTGTATAACCCCGATGGTACCTATTATGCTTCTAACAACCAAATCAATGAGTCTCCTGTCTCCATTCGGTATAATTGTCATTGGGAGGATTTAAATCGGTCTTTCCCAGATGTTTATGGTCCGACTGTAAAATCTGATTACGAGCCGGAGGTGGAGGCCATGATGGAGTTTATGTCGGCGCACAACTTCACGTTGGCCGCAAACCTGCACGGCGGTGCGGAAGTTTTCAACTATCCGTGGGATTCTTGGATGTCGTGGCAACGCAGTCATGCGGATGCTAACTGGTGGGAGTATGTGGGGCGTCGTTTTGCCGACACGTGTCAGTTCTTCAACCCGAATTACATGACCGAAGTAAATAATGGCGTGACCGAAGGCGGCGATTGGTACGTGATTTCCGGTTCCATGCAGGATTGGCACAATTTCTATCTTGGCACGCGTCACGTCACTCTTGAGGTTAGCGGAAATAAGGTCTTGTCTTCCAATTGGTTGCCAAGTTATTGGGGCTATATTCGAAATGCACTGCTGAATCTCATGGCGGAGGCGGATCACGGTATTCACGGCGTGGTTACTGACTCGATTACTGGTGAACCGTTACGTTCTTTGGTCCATATTGCCAACCACGATCTGGACCATTCATACGTGGAAACCGCCCTCCCACACGGCGACTATCATCGTCCCATAAAAGCTGGTCAGTATGCTGTTACCTATTCTGCGGAAGGTTATTTGCCGAAGACCATTGTGACAAATATTGCTGATGGTCAACGTCTTGAGCAAAATGTACAGTTGGCGAAACATGTTGGAATGGAAGATTATGAACGACACATTGCTATTTATCCGAATCCTGCACGGGATATTGTCAATGTGGAGGTAAGTGGTGGAAAGGAAATTACGGGCATAGAGCTTTATGATATACATGGCCGTATCGTAGAGACATTTTCTGAAACTTTTCTACATCAGGCAAAGCTCAATGTTAGTGGTCGTACTGCAGGAACTTATTTTCTCCACATCTGCACCTCTGACGGTCGCGAAGCCATCCGAAAAGTAGTCGTTAGCCATTAATCAACAGCTAAACAACCATCGGCGAAAAGCCAAAAAAGCCCGACATCGCTGCCGGGCTTTTTCGTATCGAAAGAAATAATTGTATTACTTTTTGACAATCTTGTGGACGGAAGTACCGTTGTCGGTCGTGAGTTTCAGGGTGTACATGCCGTTGGCGAGTTCTCTTACGGAGATGTTGTTCACAGCACCGGTTTCAGCTTTCACCAGTTGACCTTGCATGTTGTAGATTTCGACGCGTTGTAAGTTGTCGGAAGTGATGATATTCACAACATCGGTAGCAGGATTAGGATAAATGCTGAGGTTCTCATCAACATTGTTGATGCCAGTACCGTTCATGACTTTCACATTGTCGATCCAGACATCATTACCATAACCGCTTCTGAATTCAAATCGGATAATCACAGCGTCTTTGTTTGTGATATCAGCAAGACTGACAACTTCCTGACGCCAATCAGATTGAGAAGGGATATAGGCACTGGTGGTGGGAGAAGAAACAGTTGCCAAAGCAGCACCGGATTTGTTATAAGCACTGCTCCAAGTATTACCACAGTCGGTGGAGTACATCACACGAAGTCTCTCAGAAGTGTTATTGCTGTAGCGTCTGTGAGCAAGGTCGAATACCAAAACAGGATTGTTCAAAGAGGAGATGTTTTCGTAAGGTAAGTAGAGGTTGGACATCACACCGCTGGAGAACTGGTATGCATAGAAAATCACAGCGTTGCCATGGTCACCTTGGACATCATATGTGAACAGGAGTTCATCGGGGTTGCTCCAATCGGAAGGAATTTCGTTGGAGAAGTCCTCGTCGATGGTGGATGAGGTTGGGTTGACGGCAACATTGAAAGAGAAAGAACTGGAGTTCATGACAGGATCAGCATCTGCTTGACCATTCACGGTAGCAATGGTCAAAGTATAAGTGTGTTGACCATCAGTGCTTGCGGAGATTTGGGGCAAAGTGACTTCTGTGGTGTTGTATCTGTTAAGGTTGCCTGTCCAGTTGTAAGTGGAAGTTTGACCATCAAAATCGATAGTGATGGTAGCAGACGTCAGATTAGCAGAACCCACGTTTTGCAATGTCACAGTAGGAGTTGCACTGAATTCACAGTAGTAGCTTTTTTCGATGCCATTGATGGTAAGCAGAAGAGCATTGTCGGCCAGTGAAGCGTCAAATTGAGGACAGGTACTTTTGGCTGCATAGAGGTTGGCAGTGTTCTGCTGACCCACTTCATACACCAAGCGGTTCGGGCACACCATGTAGATGGTGGGGAAGTAAGAAATGGCATAGTCGTTGTCGAAAGCGGTGGTGTTGGGAGACATTTTCAGCGGGATAATAGGATATTCCACGCCATTGAGCCAGTTGCCTTGGGTGGCACTACCACTAGCATCAGGACCAGCACCACTCAGGGAGTTGTAGTTACCGTTGCTACCTTCGATACCTAATACGCGCACCTCGTCAGTGCCGTCAGGACCATATTGAGCATAGAGGTTTTCCAATGCGCCGCTGGTATGGAAATTCCAGCACGGACCACACCAAGTGGCGAATACATCGATGTAAACGATTTTACCAGCGTCTGTATAGTCGTACAGCACGATAGGCGGGTTGGTAATGATGTTGCCATTGGTTTTGTTGATTTCATACCCGGTGAATGCGGGTGCATAACTTCCGTCCGGCAATTGAGCGAAGGAGGTCATGACGAATGCACAAAGGCAAAGAAGTAAAGATAATTTTTTCATAAAAACGATTTTTGATTAAACGATATTTAATTCATTAATATATTCACGCTGCAAAAATACATTTTTATTTTACATTGTCAATGGGGTGATTTGTTTTTTTGCGATTTTTAACATCTGTTGGCTTTTAGCTTTTAGCTAATGGCCAATAGCCAATAGCCAAAAGCTAATTATTTCAGCACCAACTGTATCGTATGTCGATTGCTCTGCCGTATCAGCACCTCCTCACCCGCAAACATCTTTAGCACAGCCTCTTCCGAAGCGGAATCGTAGTGGCGGATGGTCACTAAACGAATATTGTCGTTGAATTTGACGATAAATTCTTTCTGCAAAGCTTCCAAGCAGGGCTGCAAACGCCACAACACATTGTCGGTGCAGACGGAAAAAGTGAGTGCGGAATTCTGTATCAAGTTGATTTTGATACGGTATTCGGACATGATATCCAAAATTTTGGATAAATTCTCGACCCCAATGATGGAAAAGTCGCGCGGAGATACCGAAATCAGCAGTTGGTTGTCTTTCACGATATAAGACGGAATGTCCACGGCCTCAGCCTCTTGTGTGATTTTACTGCCTTCGATTTCAGGATGGAAGAAGGATTTTACATATAACGGTATCTGCTTGTTGTGTAGCGGTCTAAGTGTCTTCGGGTGGATGACGCTTGCGCCGTAGTAAGCTAGTTCCACGGTCTCATGGTAAGTCAGTGTGTCGATTTTGACGGCATCGGGGAAGCGTTTCGGGTCAGCGTTGAGGATGCCAGGGACGTCTTTCCAGACTGTAACACACTCAGCATCAAGTGTGTTCGCTATGATGGCGGCTGAGTAGTCGGAGCCTTCGCGACCGAGCGTGGTAGTTTGGTTCTCGGCTGTGCCCGCAATGAAGCCCTGTGTCAGCACTATGCCGTGCGTTCTGTCCTGATAGTAGGTTTTGATGGTGTTGCAGACGAGTTTCTGGGTCACGGTCCAATCCACGTGACCTTCGCGGTAGGTGTTGTCGGTGCGGATGAGCTGTCGTGCGTCAAGCCACTTGGTCTCAAGGTGTTGGGTGTCGAGATAGACGGCGATGAGGGTGGTGGAGAGCAACTCGCCGAAGCTCACGATGCGGTCGTAGTCGTAGTCGAAATTGTCGGAGGTGGGGCGTTGCAGTTGTTCGTTCAGCAGCGTGAAGAGACGGTCGGAGTGCATGAGGAAGGGGTTGTCTTTGCCCATAAGCTGTTCAGCCACCGATTCATGGTTGGCACGCAGCTCATTGACGAGATCTTCAACCTTTTCGGGGGTGTGGTAATAAGCATCCAGGAGCTTTTCCATGAAATTGGTGGTCTTGCCCATGGCGGAGATCACCACCACAAGTTGTTCGTTCTCATAGCGTTGGAGAATGTTTTTCAGGTTCTCGATGGCTGGAGCGTCTTTCACCGAGGCTCCTCCGAATTTAAATACTTTCATAGTTCAAGTTATTCGTTTTTAAGGACTTGCAATAAAGTAGTTCCCACCACGCCGAGGGTGTTTTTGTCGATGTGTTGGATATTGTCGTTCAGTGTGTGCCAGACGGGGTCGAAGCCGGTGCCGGAGGCCGCGTCGTAGTGGATGATGTCAATCATCTTGAAGGGTGCATATTTATTAACATAGTAATGGTCGTCGGTGATCACGCCGCCGGGTTTGTTCAGGAAATATTGTCCGTGACCGAGTTCGTAAGCTGTGGACCAAACTTTACGCACCACATCACCTGCGTCGCGTAGGGAGAACTGCTCTTGCATGAATTGAGCGTTCGGGGTGCCCACCATATCGAGAAGGATACCGTATTCTGCTATATATCCTTGGATGTGAGGGTTTTTTGCCCAATGTTGTGCGCCTAAGCCCCACCAGTCGCCAGGGATGCTTTCGCTCTCTCTCGGACCGTAGTCTTCGGCATCGAAGAAGACGATATCGACGCCCACATTCGGCTGGTTCTCATGTAGTTGACGTGCGATTTCGAGGAGTACGCCCACGCCGCTGGCGCCGTCATTCGCGCCGTCGATCGGAATGTCACGATGGTCGGGATTGGGATCGTGGTCGGCGAAGGGTCGGGAATCCCAATGCGCGGCCAGCACGATGCGTTTCGTTTTTTCGGGTCCGAAGCAACCGATGAGGTTGGCACATGGCCATAGCTTGCCATCGTAGGTTTTTGCGGTAAACCTCTGAGTATAAACGGTATCGCAATATTGTTCTAACTTCTGAACCAACCATGTTTGGCAGTTTTCGTGGGCATTGCTACCCAGCACGCGTGGTCCGAAGTCGGTTTGCATTTTCACGAAGCGGTAGGCGGAGTCGTTGTCGAATGCCGGCAGGGTAACGGTGGGCTGAGGGGTCTCCTTTGGGGTTTTCTTGGAGCGGTCGCAAGCGGGAAGCAGGATCGCTGCCATAGCGAGCAAAATAAATATCGTCTTAATTTTCAACATGTTATAATAGACTATAAATGATCTTTGATGTTTAAAAAATAACGGGCGAAGATACAAAAAAAGAGGTTTCAAGTTTCAAGTTTCAGGTTTCAGGACTCACTTGAAACTTGAAACCTGAAACTTGAAACAAAAAAGGCAACTGAAACAGTCGCCTTCTTTCGTGGCGGGATCGAGAGTTGAACTCGAGACCTCCGGGTTATGAATCCGACGCTCTAACCAACTGAGCTACCCCGCCTTTTTTTAGGCTGCAAAAATACACTTTTTTTCGATTGTGCGACAGGGAAGTGAAAATTTTGTGTAAGAGGGTGGTTTTCAGTGGAATATATGACAAAACAAACTAAAGACTGGTTGATCCAATGTTTAAGTGTTGAGAATATTTTGAGGAATAACTTCTTAAAAACGCTTTAGGTTTATTCTGCCAGTAGGATGAGGGGTTCGCCGAGAGCTACGGATATTTGCGAAAGTGTGCGCAGGGTGAAGTTCGGTAATCCTGTTGTCCAACGTGACACCACAGCTTCGTCTTTCCCCATTTTGCGGGCAAGGTCCCGCTGAGACATGTGCTTTTCTTTGAGAGTCTTGTCTATTCGTGCAATAATACCTGCCGACATCTGTACTTCAGCCATGATTTCTGGTGAAACATTTTCCACCTTTGACTTAAACCATTCTTGTTTGTTGTTCATATCTTGAAAGTGATTTGGTCGGTGCTGTGAAGTTCTTTCTCATCGACGCGGCAAAGGTATAAAAAAATTGATATATAAGTCAAGTTTTGAATTTTATAGATTTTGTAAAGTAGTTGCGTGCCGCTGGCACGCCGTTCCCGCGCGCGTCGCTGTTACCCCACACTGCGCTCCACTTCGTTACGCTTGTGCGGGGTTATTAGTGGATGTCGTCACTGCAATGGTAAAGTAAATGATGTTTCTGCTCACTGACCTTTTTGTGATGGCGTTTCGCTACTCTGTCGTCATTGCAATAGTTTTCAGGTTATAGGGCGTGCCAGAGGCACGCAATCTTAGTAACCCTATACTAAGGCCGTCAGGCCACAGTGTGGGGTGTAGATGCCCTCGCGAGTGTGAGCGTGCCGGAGGCACGCAACAAACAAGTTGTTACTTCTTTGGCAGATAGAGAAAAACTTCTTTACTGATTCGTAACCAAGATATCATACTTTTTATTATCCGGCAGCATTCCGTTTTTCCTATGAAGAATAACTTGTATAAAATGTGTTATTGTGAGATTTCACGCCCGTTGAATATACAGTAAATAATTGCCGCACTCTCAATGTCAGCCGAATCTGTTTTTGATAAGCGTGTTAAATCACTATGGTTGTAAAATATTGACTTTTTGTCAGCTAAATCTCGTACTACCTCGTATGTGCAGTTTTCGGTGAGAAGATAAATGTACTCTATTTTACTTCTGTTATAACCTCCAAATCCGTTTTGCCCCGAACAATCACAATGAATTATGCAAAGTGAATCAGTATGATACTTGATTTCGGTGTCATGTATTTTGTAAGAGTCTGGATTCTTTGCTAGAGAGTACATCGTTTCTCGTAACTGTTTTTCGGCTTTTCGTTCAATTGGAGTTTTGCAGGATACAAAAATAACAAAAGAAACAGTCAGCATAAACATAATTTTTCTCATAACTTTTACGCCGTTTCTTCTCCTGTCGGCTCGTCAGGTTTTAACGCCTACTCTGACTTACGGTTTTCGGCACTCCCGCCATACGAGCAAGAGGCTTTGTTCAAACAAGGGCATAAAGAAAGGCATGAATCCTTTCGTTTGCCGCTTATTTTTGATGCTGGTGTCTGGAATACCATTGAACTAAATAAGGGTCGAATCAAATTCACGCCTAAAACGTGAACTTTTCGCCAACTTATTCTCAGTTCATTGCAAGTTTTCCAGACTTTGCATCAAGAGAACAAGAGCGTCAAGCTCAATATGTCTAATAAATTCCGCCAATCGTCCGGCAGAACGCACCTTCGGGTTGGCGGGGCAAAGATACAAATAATTTGAATAATCGACTATAAAAGAATCGCTAAAATATCGACTCTATCGTCTTGTCCACAATCTCGTTGAAGTATTTCTTTTTGATAGTGCCAAGTCGTCGGATGATGCCCGACTCGACATCAGCCGCTACCAGATGGCATTTCACAAAACTCGGACGTTCCATCTTGAAAGAAAGCATTTCGTCAGTAAGAGCGTACGAGTATTGGTGACTATGAACAAAATCTTTAGAGGATATCATCACAAGGTAAACAAATCCTTCGTTTATCTGTAATTCGTCATTGGACACAATAATAGCAGGGTGAACCTTTATGCCTTCTCCTGGAATGGGAAAATTGATTTCCACAACGTCTCTCTGATGGTATTTCATAGGCGGTTGGCAAATGCTTTGGCGGCTAACATTTTGGAACCGTAGAGAAACTCCTCCACTTCTTCACGATGAGCTTTTTCGTCTTCCTCGGAAGCATCTTCAGCGTCAGTCCTGACTTTTGTAAACAGACCGGTAGCCATCAAAATGGCGAGTTTCCGGCGCGCCAATGCATTGTTTTGGTCGTATGATAAAGTTATAGTGCACATAATCGTTTGTCTTTTTTTAGTTATTAATCGTACAATTTTATTTCGAAAAATGTCATTTTAAAGCATAAAGCTTCGTTTTGTCCAATAATTTTTCTGCCAACCCTTTACCAAAACATGTCTTTCAAGTTGGCACGGCAAAGATAAGATTTTTTTCTTCACCGGACGCTATCCGAAAAAATCGTATCTTTGCAAACAAAAATCATAGTTATGGCATTCACGTTTTTTAACAACAGAGAACCCAGGCAGTTCAACTACAAACCCCGCTACTACGACCCGAAGAAGGAGGAATCGACGGGTGACGCACGTCGCGATTTTGCCCGCAACCTGCATGACGAGTGGCAGAGCAAGCGCAATCACACAGGTGACAAGAAGAACACTTCCTCCATTACTATACTTTTCATGATATTCTTTGTAGTCGTGCTCGCGATTGTGCTCTGGAAATTCTTCTTATAATTCACATTTTTTAACCTAATGGAAGACATTATTCGACTGCTGCCCGATGCGGTGGCGAATCAAATCGCGGCCGGCGAAGTAGTGCAACGCCCCGCCTCCGTTGTGAAAGAATTGCTGGAGAACGCCATCGATGCGGGATCGACCAACATTCAACTGGTGGTGAAGGACGCCGGCAAGACGCTCATCCAGGTCATTGACAACGGCAAAGGCATGTCGTTCAATGATGCGCGTCTTTGTTTCGAGCGGCACGCCACCTCTAAGCTGAGGAAGGCCGACGACTTGTTCCACATCTCCACTAAGGGATTCCGTGGTGAGGCTCTTGCCTCCATCGCGGCTATTGCGCACGTGGAGCTCAAGACCAAGCCCGCCCACGACGAAATGGGCACCCTCGTGCTCATCGAAGGTGCCGACATCAAGGAACATGCGCCCGTCACGGCCTCTGACGGTACCTCCATTGCCGTGAAAAACCTCTTCTTTAACGTGCCTGCAAGACGTAACTTCCTCAAGTCCGACAAGGTAGAACTGACCCACATTGAAGAGGAACTTTACCGCGTCGCGCTCATCCATCACAACATCACCTTCCAATATTATAACAACGGCCAACTCATACTGATGCTGCCAGCCTCCAACATGCGGCAGCGAGTTGTCAACATTTTCGGTCAGCATTTCAATGACAAGCTCTTCCCTGTAGAACTCGACCACGAGCTGATGCGTATCACCGGTTTCATCGCGAAACCCGAGAATGCCAAGAAGAAGAGCGAGCAGTATATGTTTATCAATCAGCGGTATGTGCGTCACAGTCTGCTCAACTTCGCGGTGGAGAAGGCTTATGCCGACCTCATTCCGCAGGGCTCTCATCCGCCTTATTTCATTGCCATAGAGATGGATCCCTCGACCATCGATGTGAACGTGAGTCCCACGAAAGTGGAGGTGAAGCTGCAGGATGAGCGGCTGATTTTCGGATTTTTGAACTCCACGGTGAAGAAAGCTCTCGGCACCATGTCGCTCACCCCGATGATCGATTTCGACGATTCTTTCCCTGATATTATCCAAGAACGTCCTGCCAATCAAGAGATTATAGTGCCCACTATCGGTGCCAATCCAAATTATAACCCTTTCGACAAGGTGCCGGAGAAGAAACACAGCTCTCCGTTCCAACAATTTGGCGGCGGCGGATTCCGTCGTGAGACACCCACCTCCAACGATTGGGAGAACTTCCTGAAAGAGCTGAATGTCGAGAAGGTGGAATACCCGAAAGAAGAGCAGCAAGCGGTCGATTTCCACTCGAAAGGTGGCAAAAACGAGCTCGAAATACCCGAAAACCTCCCGTTTTTCGTCTTTGGCGGTCGTTATCTCTTTTTTGAGTTGAACGGTCAGGTGATGGTCGGTGACCTGCCGAACATGCAGGAGCGTATTTTATACGAAAATTATGTTAATGCCCTGAAAAACACCCCGATACGTCCGCAGCAGAGTCTCTTCCCGCAAACCATCATCCTAACTGCCGCGCAGGCCGACCTGGCGATATCGCTGAAGGAGGACTTTCTGCGATTAGGGTACGATTTGGAGAAGATGGACAGCACCCATATTGCAGTCAATGCTACCCCTAACGACGAAGAGGAAGAAGGTGACGTTCAGACACTTGTCGAAAATGTGCTCTCTGCCTACCAGACCAACCAAGTGATTCACAAAGGCGACAAAATCTCCGGCATCGCACAAAGTCTGGCGCGTCAGAAGCGTACCCGCCAACGCGTTCCGGTCACGCAAGAGGAAGTGAAGTCGCTGATACGAAGACTGTTCGAAAGCGACATGCCCGCGTTGTCCCCGTCGGGAAAGAGCACGCTGCATATTTTCGGAGCAGAGGAGCTGCGACATTATTTTGAGTGAGACGTGTGATTTGTGACTTGTGATTTGTGATTGGTGACATTGGCATCAACCGCCCACTGTCCACCCCTTAACCCTTAACCCTTAACCCTTAACCCTTAAACCTTAATGGACAGCATCAACATAGCCAACCTAACATTCGCCTACGACAATCGCTTAATCTTCAACGACTTGTCTGTAAGTTTCCCACAATGCGGATTTTGTTCGATATTGGGCCCGAACGGTTCGGGCAAGACCACCTTGTTGAAGTGCATAGTCGGCTTGTTGCAACCGGGCAGCGGCACAATCATGTTGGAAGAGAAGCCGATGTCTGAGTACAAGATGATGGATTTGGCGAGGAAAATTGCCTACGTGCCGCAATATCAGGACATCGTGTTCGACATTTCCGTATTCGACTACGTGATGTTGGGGCGCAACCCTTATCAGACGCCGTGGGAGATGCAACGTGCTGAGGACAAGGAAATTGTGGAGGAAATGTTACAAAAATGCAACGTCTGGCACTATAGAGACACATTGTTGCAGTCATTGAGTGGGGGAGAGCGCCAGCGGGTGATGATCGCGCGTGCAATGGCGCAGCAGACGGGTGTCATGCTGTTGGACGAGCCGTTGTCGAACATTGATGTCACGCACAAGTTCGAGATCATGGACATCCTGCGGCAGATGAACGAGGAGCGTAAGGTCACGGTGCTCATCATCCTGCACGACCTGCCGATTGCGAAGGCTTATTCCAAGCAGGTGTTGTTGTTGAAGGGTGGGGATGTGCTCCATTATGGAGACAAAAACGCGGCTCTCAGTGAGGAAAATATTCGAAGCTGTTTCAACTTATCCGAGCGGTATGATGTGTCCGAAGAGGGATTTATCACCAAAAAACATTGATTTTTCCGCATGTAGAGACGCGCCATGGCACGTCTCTACATGCGGAAAAATCTTATGGTTGTACATTTCAAAAAAAATTGTATTTTTGCTGCCTCAAAACGGAGAGATGGCAGAGCGGTCGAATGCGGCGGTCTTGAAAACCGTTGAGGGTAACACCTCCGGGGGTTCGAATCCCTCTCTCTCCGCAACCTTGTAGAGACGTTTCATGAAACGTCTCTACATTTGTTTATGCCGGAAGGGTATTCTGCTATAATCGTGGTTTCATGGTCTCTCTATGACTTCCCAATGGCCGCCTTTGTCCGGTCCGACCCGGCGGATGACGCCTTGCTCCTGCAATTTCTTTATATGCTTGGCAACGGCTCGCCGTATAATTCCAAGCGAATCTGCCATCTCTTGGGTTGTCACTTTAGGGTTTTCAGAGATAAGCTCAAGGATTTTCTGTGTACTTTTCTGTGTACTTTTCTGTGTACTTTTCTGTACACCCTCTGGGACAGAAACCTGTCCTTGGGCATCTAATTGAAGCAGCTTGTTATCACAGCCGGGATGGACAGGGATGTTGATAAGGAACGTCAAACGGTCATCCGTGGTCTCGAAGGTGGCACGGGGAGAACCGTTTTTTGCCAGTTTTTCCTGAATGGTGGGAACACCTGTGGAACGTCCTTCGGTCAGATCCAGCTCCTTTAGGAAATCCCCAAGGCGACGGTTCCGGTAACGGCGGCTCCTCAGATTGTCGCCTTTGTCAATGGCGGACTGCGGAATGCTGCGGTCCGGACCGGGACAGTTAAGAATGGATATGCCGTCAGGCTCAATGGCGATTTCTACGGGTTCACGTTGGCTATAATCTCTATGATACAGCGAATTAACCACCGCTTCTTCCAAAGCATCGTAGGGATAATTCCAAAAACGATTGGCTTCCGCTTGACCTGTGATTTTCTGAACATTCTCATAAAGAATATTTGTGCGAAGATAATCCATCGTTTGTTTTACCAATTGGGGAACGCTTCCCTTGAAAGACTTTTCCGTGAAATTACGGGGATTCTTCATCTTTCCCTCGGGAAACACGACAATCTCGACTTGGGTATAGGGGAAAAACTTTTCGGGATGTTCACAGAACATCATGGCCGCCACATTTCTTAGCATGCGTTTCTCCGTGGGACCGACAAACAAATCCATCTGTTCCAAAATATCCTCCAACGGTTTGGTGTAGAGTTCATTGGCAAATTTACTGCCAACAGTCACCAGATACTCCCGAAGCAGCAAGATGGAAATGTCCTCAATCCTGATGTCGGGATTGCCTCGTTCGTCAAATGGCACACGACTTGCCAGCTCCAGTAATTCGTCAAGCACCTCGCCCTTGGCAGTGATGCTGCTTGTACCACACCTCACATAGAAGTACTCCTTTGATTTTTTGGATGTCACATCTTCCGGGACCGAATAGGGTCTGTTGATGCCAGCCGGGCACCAAATCACAAGCACCTTCTTACCATCCACTTCCTCAACACTCGTTCTGGGCATATAGAAAGGTGAAAGCTTGTTGTTATAGCCGATCATATCTTGCAGAATGCCGTCGATTTTCTCAACGGGGACACCCACCACGGGCCGGATAGCCAAACCCGTATCGTCATTGGAATCCACACCGACTATGACGTACCCTCCGCCAAGGTCATCAATATCATTAGCGAAAGCACACACGCTATGATAGATGCTCGCGGGATTCCATCCCTTCTTGAACTCCACTCTGTTCGACTCGATTTTCTGCTTGTTCAGCAGGTCTTCTATATTGATAGGTAATGCCATATCTTGTCTCTTTTCAATCGGCAAAGATACTCCTTTTTCGGACATGACCGAAGGGTCAGCTAAACTTGAATTTTAAGGCACTATCGCATCTGTTAGCTGCTCTTACATATAATTCGTCAAATCTATAGCCTTATAGTTGTTGGTGCATTTGTTTTACACCAAAATTTTTGCAAAATTTCGGAAACGTTCAACACAAAACAGTTTCAGGATCCTTGATTATAGAGTAGCGATTTGATTGACGATTCAATCATTACGCTTTTATTTTTATTATCAGGTCTTTTAGTGTATGACAAAAATTTGAATTTTTAGTCTAACATATTTATATTTAGCAAGTTATCAACAAATTTTGTTGGTAACTTTTTTGTTTTATTCTTGACAAAGTGATTGATATTCAGTATTTTAGAAGCAAAAAACTACCACATTTTAGGCTCTATGAAAATCAATCACGGCAGCAAAAATAACGAATTATCCGACACGTTGGTCACTTTTTTAAAACATCAACCTTGCCCATATCAAGCTCATATCGCTGTTTGTCGTGGCCCTGTGCAAGGCAAAAACAGTGTGCTTCAGCCTCTTGTCAACCGTTTTTGACTCGCCCGCGAAGTCATCGTCGTGTTTGCGGAGAATCCAACGTTTTTTCGCCGAATTCGACCTTGACCGTGACCTCATCGCGCGCGTCATCTTCCGCCTGCTGCCCATAAAAGGCCCGTTTTGCCTGGCCATCGACAGGAGCAACTGGAAGTTCGGCAGCACCGACATCAACATCTTTATGCTGGCCGTGGTGCACGACGGGGTGGCCTATCCGCTGCTGTTCAGCATATTGCCTAAAAAGGGCACCTCCAACACGAAGGAGCGGATAGAGCTGGTACAACGCTATGTCCGGCTCTTCGGCGCGGAGAGCATCGACTGCCTGCTGGCGGATCGAGACAATGTTCAAGGCAATGAAGAGCGCTGGTTTTCATATCAAAGACACGCATTTGACTGATTTACACAGGATTGGAAAAATGCTCCTGCTGGTGATGATTGCATTCGTGTGGTGCTACAACATAGGCGAGCTTGTGCGGCTGAAGTACAACCCCATCCGCATCCTCAAACACGGCAGAAAGGCCAAGAGCATCTTCCGCTACGGCCTCGACATTGTGACGGAGTTCCTGTTGAGAGGCAGAAATGAATACAAAATACCGATTTTTGACTTCTCAGCAATTGTTAATCAAATACTTACACCCGACTGAAATTTTTGTCATGTACTAAACAGTGTCATATCAGTTTCTCTTCCTGAACCTCCGCTCCAATTCCCTTATGCTTTCTATCAGTTCCGTGAAGGTTGGTTTTTCTCCATAAATCATAGAATCGCACATATACTGATAGTCCTTTTTCCAATCTTCAATGTGTTTCTCTGGCGGAACTAAACAGATACGATCTCGGATGTCACCGGAATAGTCCACACCAAGCATCGAGGCGAATCGCTCTCTGTGGTGCCGGATATGTTCCCATAGAACATCGTCTCGGACAGCGGCAACAGCAAAATCCCTATCCATCATACGGTTCAAATCGTACAAATGTCTCGAACGGCGTTTGGCGGGAAGCGTATCGTGCTCAACAGAGAAGAGTTCGTGAAGCAGAAAAGCCTTTTCCAAGAATGTCTTTTGCGGTGCAGCTGTAGTGACATTCACTGAAACCACATCTGTGTTGATCTGCGGAAGTGCTTCCTGAATGATTGTTCTCACTTGGATGTCCACGCTTGGCTCCATAAGCGAGCGCGCATCCACTTCCAGTGTTATCGTGGGTTTGATGTAGTCGAGAAACACAGGTAGAACCGATTGGTATTGAATGTAAACATGCCGGGGTTCGGGATAGGTACTGTCGCCTTCGCCATCCGGCTCAACTGTGATGGACAGTTGGTTCTTCAACCCATATCGTTCTATTTGGTCTGCAAGGGTATTGACGAAAGCTTCACGAACAAACAATGACGAGGACTTGCGTAGCTTTTTCAACTGCTTTTTGGTCGGCTCGTCAGTCAAGCCGAAATATTCGTAGTTCACCGATAAGTCAATGTCTTCTGAAAAACGCTCTATCAGATTACCGTTTTTACTTAGCGAAGTACCACCCTTGAAGATGATGTGATCGTTCAATTCGGAATCAAAGATCAGTTGCAGCATAACCGTCACCCAATAGTCCTTTTCAACGGCCTGTTCGGGTAACCCCAGCTTGTTTTTGCATTGTGTCAGCACAATTTGTTTCTGTGAGTCTGTGAGTTGTATGTAATTATTCATAAAGTTCCGTTATTAAGTTCCGAATCCAAAGAGGCATCAGTTTTATATCGTGTGTCGAAAACGGTTCGGGATGTTGTTCCAGTACCGTTTTCAGTTTTTTCTTATGTTCGTTGGTCACATTGTTTGACCCCAAATCTCTCAAGGCTGTGGTGATCAACATAGCCAGCTTGTCGTTGAATGCCAGTTTCTTGGGCGAAACGTGGCGAAACAGAATACCCCGCCCGTTTTTGACATTCACCTTACGGTTGCTGCCGTCGGTAAGATACACCACATTCATCGGCACCTGCGTAGATAACCCCAACATATTCTGCGCCAACGCGCCTGCAGGGAAAATCCTGACTTTGTCTCGCTTGGCGATTACTTGTGCAATATCTTCATAGGAGGGAAACAACTGCCCCAATCCCAGTTCTTTGTCGATTTTGGGATAGCAATAGATACCGTGGCATACATGCAACAGCACTCCTTTCCGTGCCATTCGGCTCAACGCTTTCTGCACGGCATCTGGATCCCCATAATGGGCGTACTCTTCGGTTGAAAACACAACACCTCTGCCGCGTTTCATTACAGAGTTAAGTATCTTATCATCAATAGATTTCAACATATTATTTATTGTATTTTGTCGGTTTTATCTTAAATAATTCCGACAGCAAAAATACAAAAATATTTCAACAAATCAGAACAGGTTAGCCGTGTCTTCGGCGTATTCCGCTGTCAATTATCTGCCGGCAGCGTTGAAAACTAACAAATCAGGATGGCTCATTGAGTTTGCAACAAACGTGTCAAAATCGCACCTTTTTGCTGAAAATGGAGTGTGCCAAAATGCCTCTTGACACACTCCATACTTTCAAGGAATAACGTTGCGGCGCACTGAACAACCCTACCCGAGGGCAAGCGTGGTCAGGTACTGCGAACGGCCGTACCGGTAGCTCCCTTCGTCGGAACGCATCATCATCGTGTAGGCGAAATCCTCGTCTGACGAGCGCTCCACCCCGTCGGAACCGCCGGTGAGGCTGAGCCCCGTTGACGTGAGCGACATCGGCACCGCGTAAAGATGCGCCACATTGCCGCTCTCGGTGGTCTGCGTGTCAAGACGGATGGCGGTCTCCCCGGCAGGCAACACCTCGTAAACCGTGCGCGTGTAAAGACCCATCGTGCTGTCATAAACCATGGCGATCATCATCACCGCGTCCACCTTTTCCGGCAGAGTACCCAAAGTTCCACCCACCAAGCCATTCGTGACAGATATCCCGCTCACCGCGACCGGAGCGGCTATGCCCTGCGAGAACACCAAGTCGCTGGCATTGAGCGTGGCTCTGAACACCCCGTTTGCAACGCTCACGTTCGCGCGACGAATGATATTGCTGGCGAAAAGCTGACGGCGACTCCGACGGTCAGAACTCATGCCTACAAGAACCTCCTTGGGTACAATCTTGTTGATCTTGCCCGCGAGGGCGAGCTTGGCGCGGTGCGACATCTGCGCCTCGGAACGGGGGTTGAACACCTCCTTTTTGTAAGGCACAATGACCTGTTGGCCATTCACAACTTTGAAAACTAAACCGCCAATGCGGCCGGTCCACTGACTGAGACCATTAAAATCGGTTTTTCCCATAATGCTGAAAATTTTAAGGTTAATAAAAAAAAGGATAATTTGTGATTGGAGTTTGGTGTCGGACAACTACTCACTATTCACTACTAAACAATATGTCAAAGAACGTCTCAAACAGCTCGCGAACTGATTTCGACGGCAAAAATACAACCACGGAACTCTGAAAGCAAGGAAGAAAGTTGGAAAATTCTTTCTTTCTTCTTCCACCCTTGTCTGTCAACAAGTTACGGTGCAACCTGAAACCTGAAACTTGAAACCTGAAACCTGAAACCTGAAACCTGAAGCTTAGTCCAGACTTAGTGCAGACTTAGTGTAAACTTAGTGTAGAGTTGGACCAGAGGCGACACATTCCAAAATATTCCTATCTTTGCCACCCAAAAATAACCCCCTATGGTCATCCTCTTCAACAAACCCTACGGCGTGCTGAGCCAGTTCACCCCCGAGGCGGGACATCGGGCCCTCAATGAGTTCGGATTCCCGCCCGGCATCTATGCCGCGGGACGGCTGGACCACGACAGCGAGGGCGCCCTGCTGCTGACCGACGACGGACGGTTGGTGAAGCGACTGCTGGATCCGAAAAACGCCCACCCGCGCACCTATCTCGCGCAAGTGGATGGCGAAATCACCGACGAGGCCTTGCAAAAACTAAGGAAAGGGGTCGTCATCAAGGGTTATCGCACCCGTCCCTGCAAGGCCGAGAAGGCGTTGCTACCGGAGAACCTCTGGGAGCGAGTGCCCCCGATCCGCTATCGCGCCAACATCCCTACCAGCTGGGTGCGTCTCACCCTCACCGAAGGCAAGAACCGCCAAGTCCGCCACATGACCGCCGTCGTCGGCTTCCCCACCCTGCGGCTTATCCGCGTCCAAATCGGCGACCTCAGCTTGGGAGATCTCCAGCCGGGAGAGTGGAAAATTGTCAAATAGAGCGGAGTAGAGTGTGAAAAATCACACCTTAATTTGAATTTCGCAACAGAATAAACGTGATTTTCGTCACAATTGTGCCAATATGCTATTTTCCATTGCGACCAATACGTCTTTCATGTTGTTTAAGTTTCGCAAACTTGATTTACCATCCTGTTAGCTTAGAAAACTTTTTGCTGCCAATATCGTTTGATGGCATTTGCTCTTTCGAACCCTCTACACCAGTGCCCGGATCAGCTGTTCCTCGTCCCCCGGCAGCATATAAATCGGCGGAATCTCGATCATCGTGTAAGCTCCGAAACGTTGTTCGGCCTTCATGCGCACAGCCGCGCGGGCGACGGCCACCAGCACCTGGCCGGTGAGCGCCGGATTGTTGATGGTCATGTTGAACTCGAAACGCTGGTTATGGGTTTCGCCGCTCACGCCGTCGCGCACCAGATGCACGCCGTGGGCCACGTTGTTGAGCGCATCCACCGACGGAACGGGAATCACGTGGGTCTCGTCGTGGGCGAAGTAGTCGTCCGCGAGCAGCAGTTTCTCCACGGTGGCGAAGTCGGCGCCGTCTTCCAACTCGATATAGACCATGCGGCGATGGATGCCCGTGCCTAACGGAATGGTCATGGAGAGGGCGTTCTTCACGCCGGGGATGGCTTTGGCGGCCACGGTGTGGCCCATGCTTCTGCCGGGACCAAAGTTGGTGTAGGTGATGCCTTTCGGGGCGATGGCGGTGAGGAGAGCGCGGACCATGGAGTCGGAACCGGGATCCCAGCCGGCGGCGATGACGCTCACCGCCTGGTGCTCCGTTGCGATGGGGGTGAGCCGTTTGCGCAGGTCGTAAATCTGCCCGTGGATGTCGAAGCTATCGACCGTGCAGATGCCGCGTTTGAGCAGTTTTTCCGCAAAGGCGGGCACCTCGCGGGTAGGCGTGCACAACGCCGCCACATCCGCGTCGATGTTGTCTAAATTGTCGTTATGATGGTAAATGCCAACAAGTTGCATGTCTTCGGCAGCCAAAACCGCCTGTTCCACGGCCTTTCCGATGTTGCCGTAACCGATAATTGCGATACGAGTCTTCATATTTGTAAAAATCATGTGGCAAAAGTACAAAAAATTGCATACGCTGAACTTGACATACAATTCATCGTTATTTTTTTTATTTTTGCCGACAATAATATCATTGGAGGATGAAAAAATTATTACTGATACTTGGACTACTGCTGCCTGTCGCGCTTTTCGGACAGACGAATGTGGATTCGCTGTTCTTGCAATTCGAGGAGTGCAGTGGCAGCAAGCGGGCACAGGTGGCTGACAATCTGATTGCGATTTTTGAAAAAGAGGGGGTCTATGATTACCCGGTCCCCAAAGAGCGACGAGCCAAGTTCGACGAGATGCTCGTTTTCCTGGGGAAAGGCTTGCATGATCTCCATGCTGGGCGGTTTACCAAGGCTGTTGATTTGGGGCTTCTGGCGGAAAAGCTGGTTCCAAAAGATTCATTGAGATGGCTTTCGAGCTGCTATGAACTTTTGGATGTCTCCTATTTTCGTCAGGGTAAGTTTGACCGAGCCTTGGAATATGCCCATAAGGATTATGCCGTCGGCATGCATTTGAAGGACGACAAGCTGTGCAGTAGCGCTCTCAACACCATGGCAAGCATACATTGCTACACACGCCATCTTGACAAGGCCTTGGAATACATAAACCGTGCTGTCGAGTTGGAGCGTGCGGGCGAAGACGACAAGACACTTGCCATCCGGCTCGGAGTGCGAAGTGAAATCTTGCTCCTGATGGACCAGTCGGACGAGGCATTGGCCTCTATCGACGAGGCCATTGACTTGGACAGCAAGGCAAACCGTATCGAAAAAGTGGGAATACGCATCTCCCAAAAAGCCACCATCTTCGCTCATCGTCAGCAATGGGAGGAGTGCCGGAGCGCCTGTTTGCAGGCTTTGGAAATTTTCGATCAGACGGGCAATGTGATGGAACAAATCCTTACCCTCAAACAGCTGGGGGCTTGCGAAATCCATCTCAAAAAATATGATTCCGCCGAAAAGCATCTGAAAAGGGCGGAGACTTTATGCATTACGGCTGGTACCCCCCCCCCAGGTGGACCGTATCCAGCAACATTTGGGCACACTTTATGAGAAGACCCATCAGCTGGACCAAGCCTTGGACTATTTGAAGCGATCCATGGTCCTTAGTGATTCGCTCAACCAAGAACGCCAACAGAATATAATTGCCGAATATCAGATGCGTTTCGATGTTCAGGAAAAGGAGCGGCAGCTTGAAATACAGCAGGAGACCATCCAGAAACGCGAGATCATGGCCGTGTCGGGACTTGTTCTGGCACTCTTGGCCACCATTGTGGCCATAAGCGGCTACAATCTTGCGAAAATCCGCAAAAAACGCAATGCGGAACTTGCTGCCGTGAACGAAATGAAAGACCACTTCCTTTCGCTTCTCTCGCACGACCTGAAAAACCCTGTGATTGCTCAGGGACAGCTGCTTACCTATCTTTTGGCCCATTATGATGAAATTAATGACGAGGTGAAAAAACAGCATCTCCGAGCGTTAAAGGAGTCGGGCGGGCAACTCAGTGAGTTGCTGACCAATCTCCTGGACTGGGCCTCCATTGAGACAGGCCGGTATGTGTGCAATCCCATCCGGGTTGATCTCTCCGCCGTGGTCTGTAAAAACGTTCAGCTGATTCAAATCGCCGCAAAAGAGAAAAACATCCGCATCCAGTCGGAAGTGCCAGAGGGTTGCCAAGTCTTCACCGACCATAACTTTTTGACCACTATCCTCCGGAATTTGCTCAACAATGCTGTCAAATTCTCTTACGAGGGCGGCACTGTCGAGATTTCCGCTGTGCGGTCGATGGAATATACATCCATTTCCATCATCGACCATGGCATGGGGATGACAGAGGCGCAGAAGACGTCCGTATTCCAGTCTAAAGTGATTCTTACAGAAGGAACCCGTTCGGAAACAGGAACAGGCTTAGGCCTGATAGTCAGTAAAACGCTGGCACAAGAAGCGCACGGGAACCTCTCTTTCCAAAGCAAGGAAGGGGAAGGCAGCACGTTTACGTTGACCTTGCCGACAACCGAAGAGGTGTATAAAAAAAGACTGTTATGAAAACCATTAATATCTTGTTGATTGAAGACCAGTTGCTTACGCGAATGGGAATGAACTTGGCCCTGAATGGGGTGGACGGTTGCAGGATTGTTGCCGAAGCAGGTTCGGTGCAGGAAGCCAAAAAGCTATTCCGCCAACCGCTGGAAGTGGATGTTGTGCTTCTCGATCTTATGCTTCCCGATGGAAACGGGGTTGAGGTGGTGCGCTTCCTCCGGAACCGCGGGTCCGATATCAAAACCCTGGTCATCTCCGCAGACACAAACAAGGAAACCATCATCCAATTGGTGGAACTCGGTATCGACGGCTTTATCAGTAAGTATGCCGACGCACAAACCCTCCTGTCCGCCATCCACTCCGTTTACAATGGAATTGAGTTCTTTGGGAAGGATATATCGGAACTCATTAATGCCGTCTCCACTGCGCGATCCCTCGGGAAAAACATCTTTACCGATAGGGAATTGGAAATTATCCGGCAGTGCGCAAAAGGAATGAGCGTTAAACAAATCTCCGCTTGCCTGAATATCAGCACCCGCACTGTGGAGACCCATAAGAACAATATCTTCAAGAAGTTGGGATTCAACAGCACAGGTGAATTGGTCAATTGGGTGTTTGAAAAAGGCATTGTACACTATTGATTTGTCAGGTTTTTTTATACGATATAATCATGGTACGTAATATTACGTAATTTGACCGCTCAGTGCGCCCAGTACTGTCTGTATATATCTGATATACAATATTTTACATATTTTAAGAGAATTAATCCGGCTTGTTGTAGATACAAGAAGGATTATGTTTTTTTTATTTTTGCACAGATTTAAAAACTAAATTTGTGATGTTATGAAAAAGGCATTTCTTTTTTTTGTAATCAGTTGTGTATCAATCTTGTTTCTACATGGTCAATCTGCTATAGTCCCTCTCGGTGGTGATGCACAGGGTGTGGGCGGGAGTGTCAGCTACACGGTTGGACAGGTTGCCGTGAACAATGCCCAGAATGGAACTGGTTCTGTTAATGTGCAGGAAGGAGTACAGCAACCGTATGAAATCATGACGGTTGGAGTTAACCATTATCCACAGATCTCGTTGAACGCGGTGGTTTATCCCAATCCCACCGAGAATCTGGTGCAGCTTGAACTCAATGGGTTTGAACTCCCTGACGGCGGTTTGCAGGCGCATCTTTTCGACATGAGAGGCAAGAAGTTGGGGGTGGTTTCTGTCACGGACGACATCACCACTTTCCAAATCGGGCAATATGCCACCGGCAATTATCTGATTGAACTGCGCGACGGCAAGCGCATCTTGAAAACATTCAAAGTGGTCAGAAAATAACAAGGATTTTCAGGATTTCTATTTCAGCAATTCATTTAAAAATAAAGAATATGAAAAAAATTTACATTTTATTTGTCATGTTGGTGCTTTGCACGGCCACTCTTTTCGCGCAAGCGCCGCATAAGTTCAGCTATCGGGCGGTGGTGCGCAACTCCTCCAACCACTTGGTGACGAATTCGAACGTGGGTGTGCGCGTGAGCGTGCTCCAGGGCACGGCCACCGGCAACGCCGTGTATGTGGAGACACAGACGGTTGCCACGAACGGCAACGGCCTGCTAACTCTTGAGGTCGGCAATGGCAACGCCACCCAAGGTAGCTTCGCCACCATTGAATGGGGCGACGGTCCTTACTATCTGAAGACCGAAATCGACCCCAATGGCGGCAGCAACTATTCCATCACATCTGTGCAGCAGATGTTGAGTGTGCCTTACGCCTTGTATGCAGCCGAAGCAGGCAATGTGCCGGCTTTTGTCATACTTCCCACCGACACGGGCTATGTACTGGTACTGACCCCTGCCGGTGGCACTCCGCAAACATATATATTGCGGAACGGTGTTGACGGAGCGCAAGGTCCGCAAGGCCCTGCCGGTCCAGAAGGTCCGCAAGGCCCTGCTGGAGTAGGCGTGGCACAAACGCTTACGATTAATGGTGACCAACTGACCATCTCTGATGGTAATACGATTACGATTCCCACTGGCAGCGGAATTCCCGGTCGCGGAATCCAGTCCATCGCCGGCCCGGTGACGAGCGGTCTGGAAGACACCTATACGATAAATTATACTGACGGTACGACTTCCACTTTTGTGGTGACGAATGGTGCAGCGGGCGCACAAGGTCCACAAGGTTTGACGGGTGCCGCTGGTCCTGCCGGCCCTGTCGGTCCTGCCGGTGCTACAGGCCCTGCCGGTCCGCAAGGTCCGCAAGGTTTGACGGGTGCCGCTGGTCCTGCCGGTCCTGCTGGTCCTGTTGGTCCTGCGGGTGCCACTGGCCCTGCCGGTCCGCAAGGTGTCGGTATCCAGTCCATCACAGGTCCTGCGACAAGCGGTTTGCAGAACACCTACACGATACACTACACAGACGGTACCACTTCCACCTTCGTGGTGACAAACGGTGCTGCGGGTGCCGCTGGTCCTGCCGGTCCTGCTGGTGCTACCGGTCCTGCTGGCGCTACCGGTCCTGCTGGTCCTGCCGGTCCTGCTGGTCCCGCTGGCCCTGCGGGTGCCACTGGTCCTGCGGGTGCCACTGGCCCTGCTGGTCCGCAAGGCGTTGGTATCCAGTCCATCACAGGTCCTGCGACAAGCGGTTTGCAGAACACCTACACGATACACTACACAGACGGTACCACTTCCACCTTCGTGGTGACAAACGGTGCTGCGGGTGCCGCTGGTCCTGCCGGTCCTGCTGGTGCTACTGGTCCTGCTGGCGCTACCGGTCCTGCTGGTCCGCAAGGTCCTGCCGGCCCTGCTGGTCCTGCCGGTGCTAAGGGCGCTACCGGTGCTACAGGTCCACAAGGCCCTGCCGGTCCGCAAGGCGTTGGTATCCAGTCCATCACAGGTCCTGCGACAAGCGGTTTGCAGAACACCTACACGATACACTATACAGACGGTACCACTTCCACCTTCGTGGTGACAAACGGTGCTGCGGGTGCACAAGGTCCGCAAGGTCCGCAAGGTCCTGCCGGTGCTAAGGGTGCTACTGGTGCTACAGGTCCACAAGGCCCTGCCGGTCCTGCCGGTCCTGCGGGTGCTACAGGTCCACAAGGTCCTGCTGGTCCTGCTGGTCCTGCTGGTCCTGCGGGTGCTAAAGGTGCTACAGGAGCACAGGGACCGCAAGGTCCACAAGGCCCTGCAGGTGTCGGTATCCAGTCCATCACAGGCCCCACAAGCTCCCAAGCCGCAGGACAAGACATCTATACCATACATTACACGGATGGAACGACCTCTACTTTCTCAGTGACCAACAATTTCGCCTCCCAGGTGAACGCGGACTGGAACGCAACGAGCGGTGTGGCTCAGATTTTGAACAAACCCAGCATTCCCACACAAAGCGACATTCAGGCGATGATTAACCAGAGCATTGCCGGGCTATCGACCCAAATAGCTCAACAACAGGCAAAAATCGACAGTCTTATCGGCACTCGTCCCACGGTCACCATCCAGAACAGCCATCCGGGAGACAAGATCAATTTCCCGTTAGTTACAGCACAGGTAACCAACACCCAGGGCGAACTCGTTTTGGCCAAAGGTTTTTGTTGGAGTACTTCGCAGAATCCCACCATTCAGAGTGATAATTATGTGATCGTTGACACGGCCACTGCCACTTTCAAAGCCGAGTTGACAAGCATCACCAGTACGACGCAATCCTATTATGTCAGGGCATTTGCCACGAGTGCAAGCGGCACATCATATAGTAACCAAGTCCTGGTCCAAAGAGCCAATTACTATGCAGTGCCGCGCTCAGGCTCCCAGACCATCACCCTGAATCCCGGAGATGAAATTTGGGTATATGACATCGGTGGTCCGAACGGGAACTACAATGAAAACAATCTGGATGGTAGGCTGATAATCAAGTCCGGTAATTCTAACTACAATGTGAGATTGGCGCAGGGTACATATACAACAGAGAGTAATTGGGACTGTCTGGAACTCTATGAATGCCATAGTTTTCAGGGGATTGTTAATTGTGATTTGTTGGATAGCTATTCCGGAAACGGAACAATTACCCCATGGACAGCAAGCTGGCCATACCTGACGTTGAGATTCCGTACTGATTATTCATATTCCAATTATGCTGGCTTTGCTGCGAAGTTCGTCTTAGTACAACAAGTTAACGCCCCTGGGGCACCCTGACATTTCAGGAGTACAATAGGTCGTAGATTTCCTGCTGCTCGTTGTCCATCTTCAACAGGACGGAACTCTACTGCCCGCTGTGCTAAGAACTAACCTGTCAGCTGTTCTATTCATCACGCCCTTTGTTCTCAAAGGGCGTTTTTGTTCGTCCAGCACGAACGTGTTCTAACGGGTGAAAGTCCCCAACGCGCCCTTATAGCGGGAAGCGTACTGCCGGAGGCAAGGGTGTCCGTCGCGAGGCGGAATCTGAAGGAAGCCCGAGGCAAACATCTGGCCTGACGGACAGAAACCACATAAAAGGCATAAGGCCGTGGATAAGGTGGCAAAAAGCACTAAAGTCCGATAGCTATACGGAACGACCAGTGTAAATGTGGCGGGCATAAGATGGAAAGAACGCGTCCATAACTGGAGAGGTCTCGCAGGCGAGCCGAGAGGTGAGCAGTAACAACGAACTGCGAGAAGTCAGCAGAGTCCATAGTACCTGCGGAATCGATACGAACAGGGAAGGGCTGAACTTTAGTCAAGCAAGTAGTAAAAGAAGATTACCTTAGGGACTGTCGTAAATTTTTATTCCTGTCCATCCTGGCTGTGATAACAAACTGCTTCAACTTGATAATCAAGGCCAATCTACTAGTACGGAGAAAAATAAAGAAAGTACACAGAAAATTCTTGAGCTTATCGCTGAAAATCCAAGAGATTGAAAAACTGCGACACGCTGTCGCAGTTTTTCTGTTGAGGGATTTTTCGAGCGAACTCCAGAATAAAATGATGAAACAGGATCCGTTATATGGCTGACTCCTTCAAAAGCCAGTCAACGACATTGAGTTTTTGTACACCATCCATATTGGTGTTGTCAAAATCCATTGTAAGGAGAAATTTCGGATACGAATCCCGGATTTCCCTTAATGACGACATTTCTCTCAAAAGCGTTTTTTCGTCATTAACAGAATATGCGACTTGGTAATATTCAGTAACATTGCCTGGCTTCTGTACGACGAAATCCACCTCCCCATTTTGTGACCTGCCGGCAAAAACCTCTCCGCCACGGCGCAGCAGCTCAAAGAAGACCACGTTCTCCAATTTGTGACCCAAATCGGTATATGGGGCGTTACTCTGCAAAATGTTTTTCAACCCCAAATCAACAACATAATATTTGTAGTTGCTTTCCAAAAGACGTTTCCCTTTGATATTATACAGTCTGACGGGGTAGATGAGATAAGATTCCGTAAAAAATCTCAGATATTTCTGCACAGTATTGTGTGAGAGTTTCTCCGCAGAATACTTGCGCAGTTTTTCAGCGATATTGTTGGGCGACACAACACTCCCAACACTGTCAAAAAGAAAGTCAACCACGTGTTGAAGTGTGTCGAACTTCCGAAGATGATGGCGTTGAACGATGTCTTTCACGACAACCGTGTCGTATAGCGATTTCAAATAAGCATTCACGGCATCGGGGGCGGTCTTCTGCATATTGACAGCCTGTGGGAAGCTGCTACTGTTCATATATTGACGGAAAAGTCGGTCAGTATTAGACACGTCTGGAAAGGCGGAGACATATTCCGAAAAAGAGAACGGGTGCATGTTGATGGCAATATACCGACCCGACAAAAGAGTGCCCAATTCGCTTGACAGCAAATGTGCGTTTGAACCAGTAACATAAAGGTCGATGTCGGGTTTGACAAACAAGGCGTCAATGAGTTTTTCAAAAGAGGGAACCACCTGCACCTCGTCCAAAAACACATATCGGATGCCAGTTGAAGGCAAAATGCCGATAATGTGGTCATATACCGCTTTCCAATCTTCAAAGACGGCATTCTCACGCTCCTCAAAATTAAAGGAGACTATACTTTCAGGCTTAACACCGGAAGCCTTTAGCCAATCTTGAAACTGGAGCATCAAGGTTGACTTGCCACATCGTCTTATCCCTGTGACCACTTTTATCAAATGCTCATTCTTTAGCTGTATCAATTGCTTAAGGTATGTTTTACGTTCAATCATAACCGAAATTTATGGGCGGCAAAGATACAAAAAGATAATGACGAAAATTTGAAAAAACACAAAATTTCGTCATTAAGATGATGGAGACGAACTTCTAACAAGGAAGAGGGTGATGATGGAAAGAGGGTGTGTCATAAGTCTGTTTTGGCAAAAATTGCTATTTGATTATCAGATAGTTACAAATCGAAAAATGCCGATTTATGGACTTTTGACACACCCTCTTATTTTTTTGTCTGTCAACAAGTTCGGTGCATTTTTGGTGCATTTTTTTGGACATAAAAAAATCTCATAAGTCTGTTTTGTAATGACTTATGAGACTATTTTCGCGGAGAGAGCGAGATTCGAACTCGCGGAAGAGTTACCCCTTCGTCAGTTTAGCAAACTGGTGGTTTCAGCCACTCACCCACCTCTCCGTGGTTTCATTTCTGAAATCGGCGGCAAAAATACACTTTTTTTTGATACAACGGCACGCTTGATGAAAAAAAATAATCAGGAACGATAAATGATTGTGGTAGGGGCGAATAATCATTCTCCCCTACATGCCATAACCAAAAAAAGTGTACTTTTGCGGCCTCAAATTTAGTCAAATGATGAAATATTCCGTTGCTCAGATAGCAGAATTGATTTCCGCCGAGATTATTGGCGATCCGAAGGCTGAAATCACCACGATATGCAAAATCGAAGAGGGCGTGCCTGGTGGCCTCACCTTCCTTTCCAATCCGAAATACACCCAATATTTATATACCACCAAAGCCACCGCGGCCATCGTCAACCGCGATTTCGTGCCCGAGCAGGAGGTGCCCTGCACCCTCATCAAGGTGGCCAACTCCTACCTCGCCTTCGCGCAGCTGCTGAATTTCTATCAGGAGAACAAGCCGCGCAAGACCGGCATTTCCGACAAAGCTTGTATCGCGCCGACTGCCAAAATCGGGCAGAACGTCTATATCGGCGAGTTTGTGAGCATCGGGGAGGGCGCGGAAATCGGCGACGGCGCGAGCATCTACCCTCAGACCGTCATCGGCGACCGCGTGCGCGTCGGGGCCCGCACAACGCTCTATGCGGGCGTGAAGGTCTATGAGGAGTGCCACATCGGAACCGACTGCATCCTGCACGCTGGGGCGGTCATAGGAGCTGATGGTTTCGGTTTTGCTAACCAAGATGGCGAATATCTCAAGATCCCGCAGATCGGCAACGTCGAAATCGGCAACCATGTGGAGATTGGTGCCAACACCTGTATCGACCGTGCGACGATGGGTTCCACCCGCATCCACGACCATGTGAAAATCGACAATCTGGTGCAGATTGCGCACAACGTCACGGTAGGGGAGGGTACCGCTTTCGCCGCTCAGGCAGGCGTGGCGGGCTCCGCGAAACTCGGCAGCCGCTGCATCGTGGCGGGCCAGGCGGGCATCTCCGGTCACATCACCATCGACGACGGCACCGTCATCGGCGCGCAATCGGGCGTCACCCATTCGCTCAAACAGGGCGTCTATCTCGGCAGCCCGGCCGTTCCCGCTTCCGAGGAGCGCAAACTCATCGTGCTGCGCCGCAAATTACCCGAACTGTATCAACAATATATAAACAACAAAAAGAACCAATAACTTTCATGACAGCATTGCAAACCACCATCGCCTCTCCGGTATCTGTATCGGGGAGAGGCTTACATACGGCTCAGCAGGTGACGGTTACGTTCGTGCCTGCGCCCGTGGATTTCGGTGTCCAGTTTGAACGCATTGACCTTCCTGGCCACCCGGTCATCAAGGCCAGTCCTTACACGGTGTTCGACACTTCACGCGGCACCTCCATTCGCGAGGGAGAAGCGCAAGTGCATACTGTTGAGCATCTTATGGCTGCTCTCGCCGGACTCGGTATCGACAATGTCCTCGTCAGAACCGTCGGCCCGGAAACCCCCATCCTCGACGGCAGCTCCCGCATCTATGTGGAGATGCTGAAGGAGGTGGGCATCAAGAAACTGAAATCCCCCAGAAGAATCGGCACGGTGAAGGAGGAGATTTCCTTTTCCATCCCGGAGAAGCAGATAGAACTTACCATCAAGCCTTCCGACCGCTTCAAGATGACGGTGAATGTGGATTACGGAACGAAGGTCCTGGCTGCCCAGCAGGCCATATTGGACAATCTTGAGAGCTTTGTTCCCGATGTCTATAATTGCCGCACGTTCGTCTTTTTGGATGAACTGCAGTTCCTGATTCAGAACAACCTGGCACGCGGCGGCGATTTGGACAACGCCATCGTGTTCGTTGACAAAGTGCCCGACAACAAGGTGTTGAATGCGCTCGGCGACTTCTTCCATAAGAAAGATATCACGGTTACGGCGGATCATATCTTGAACAATACGCATTTGCGTCATCCCAATGAGCCGGCCCGCCACAAGCTGCTGGATCTCATCGGAGACCTCTATTTATTGGGGGTTCCGTTGTGCGCGGAGATTGTTGCGAACCGTCCCGGACACTTCGCCAACACCTCCTTCGCAAAAAAAATAATGGAAAGTGATGCTTTTTGTGTAACTTTTTGAAACAACCTTCGTAAGAGTAAAATGATTATGAATTAATTTTCATTGTCTTACATAGGTTAATGGTTTTGGACAGCGGTAGCATCTACCGCTGTTTTTTTGTTTTTGACTTTGACGCTTTCCCTTTCCGTGCTTTCATCTTAGCCACAGATATTAAGTACCGTCCTCTGACTTGGGCGCAGTATTCCTCTGTGAATTTGGGAGTCCCGTATCTTGCCATCTTACCCTCAATGTTGGCGGCATGCCTAAGCAAGTAAGAAGTTGGTTTGGACGGGTTTCGTTTGACTGGATTAGGATAACAAGCGGTGATTAGAGCGGCTTGGTGGGCTGTCAGCTGCGAAGCGTGGCAATGGAAGTAGGTTTGCGCGGCCTTTTCGGCACCATAGATGCCCGGTCCCATTTCGATAACGTTGAGGTAAACTTCCATGATGCGCTCTTTCGACCAGAAAGTCTCAATGAGGAAGGTAAAGTAGGTCTCCACGCCTTTGCGCACCCAAGAACTTTTCGGCCAGCAGAATACGTTCTTGGCTGTTTGTTGCGAGATGGTGCTGCCGCCACGGTGACGACGGCCGCTTTTGCGCTCTTCCACGACTGTGTTGAGGGCGATTACGTCGAAGCCACGGTGCCCGAGGAAGTAGTTGTCCTCCGAAGCGATGGCAGCGCGATACATGTAGGGCGAAATTTTCTCGATGGGTACCCATTTCTTGTGGATACCGTTGCCTTCATGGATGGCCTTCACGCACTGGAATGTGGTGATGGGTGGGTTTACCCAACGATAGAGTATGGGAAGTAAAATACTGATTATAAATAATATAAGAACTGACTTCCAGACGATTTTCCATAACTTTCTTGCCCTTGAATTCTTTTTTGCCATTTTCCTGATGCCATTTTTTTGAAGCGGCAAAAATAATTTTTTTATGGTGGTGTTGTAGTCAAAAAAAATATATATGCACTTTATTATTTGCAACCAAAAAATTCTGTAATTTTGCCGTCGGTTAACTTAGCGGCTTGTTTTTTGTTTTGACACTATAAATATGCAAAATAACATCGCTATGTTGATGAGTTTTAGTGAATTAATAAGACTTACGTTAAACTATAAAGTAAATGACAAATATAACTTATACCGAAGCTTTTGAAGAACTCAAGGAGATCGTTGATCAGCTGGAGAACGACAGCATCAGCGTTGATGAGCTGACCGAAAAAATGAAAAGAGCTACCGTTTTGATGAAAATATGTCGTGATAAACTGACCAAAACGGAAGAAGAAGTCAACAAAACCATCACAGAATTGTCGTAAATGTCCACTTTTGAACTGATAGATCCCGAAATTGAAGCCTACTGCGAGTCGCATACCACCGCCGAATCGGAGCTGTTAGGTCGTCTTTACCGACAAACACACTTGCAGACCATCAACCCGAGAATGGCTTCCGGACAACTTCAAGGACAGTTTTTGTCGTTGATTTCCAAAATGATACGACCTCGGAAGATATTGGAAATCGGCACTTTCACCGGATATTCCGCCATCTGTCTTGCCGAAGGGTTGGCCGACGATGGTGTTTTGCATACCATTGAAATCAACGAGGAATACGAAGACCGCATCCGCGAATTTGTGGCGCAAAGTCCAGACCATGACAAAATCAAACTACATATCGGAGATGCGAAAAGGATTGTCCCTTCCCTGAGGTCGGATTGGGATTTAGTGTTCATCGATGCTGAGAAGACCGATTACCAAGAGTATTACGATATCGTGCTTCCACTAGTCAGGAAAAATGGTTTCATATTGATTGATAATACTTTATGGAATAGCAAGGTGGTTCATGAGGTTAGACAAAACGACAAAGACACGCAAGCGATACTGGCGTTCAACGATATGGTGCAGCAAGATTCACGAGTGCGGAACTTGCTGCTGCCTTTTCGTGACGGTATCATGATAATCGAAAAATTATGATGAGAATAGACATATTGACACTTTTCCCCGAGATGTTTCCTGGTGTTTTCGGCAGTTCGATTCTGAAACGCGCCGTCGAAAAAGGCTATTTGGAAGTTCACGTACATAATATTCGGGATTACACTTACGATAAACACCATCGCGCCGACGACTACCCGTTCGGAGGTGGTGCGGGCATGGTGATGATGGTGGAGCCGATTGCCCGTTGCATCGAACAGCTGCAAAGTGAGCGCGACTACGACGGCATCTTCTTGATGGCACCCGATGGGGTGACCTTTAACCAACAGAAAGCCAATGAGTTGTCGCTACAGAAGAATATCATCTTACTGTGCGGTCACTACAAAGGCGTGGATGAGCGCGTGCGGGAGTTGTACATCACTGAGGACATCAGCATTGGCGACTACGTGCTTTCAGGCGGCGAATTGGCAGCCATGGTCATCACCGATGCCATCGCGAGAGTGATTCCCGGCGTGATCAGCGACGGAGCCTCCGCCCTTTCCGACTCGTTCCAAGACAACTTGCTCTCCGCTCCGGTTTATACTCGTCCAGCCGACTTCCGGGGGCACCGCGTACCCGACGTGTTGCTCTCGGGTAACCAAAAGTTGATTGACGAATGGCGTATGAATCAGCAACTTACACGAACCCAAGAAAGAAGACCAGATCTATTGTGCCATGAGTAAACTCTCTGAATACTGCCAATCGCTGCGTACTCCTGATACATTTTTCAACATCAGCTATGCTGTCATGATGTTTATGATGGTGACATTGCCCATCACTGTTTTCTTCATGTGGCCGATTGGGGTCACACTTATGCTCCTTTGGATTTGTCAATGGAACTGGCGTGAAAAATGGGAAAACTTCAAAGCAAACGACGGCATTCCCTACGTTTTTTTTCTACTTGGCATTTTTCTCATACCCGTTTTAGGATTTATTAACTCTACAAACATGCCCATTGCATGGCGTTCTTTCGAATGCCACCTGTGGTTCCTTTTCTCCCCGCTGGTTTTCCTCACCACTTCTGCCAAACTTTGGTCTAAACGACATATCAACACCTTGTTGCTGATTTTTTCTATCAGCCAGATTCTTCTGCTCGTTTTCCTTTTTGCAAGGGCTATCTACAAGACCCATAAGACGGGTGACACGAGTTACATGTATAATAACTTTTTCTGCTACAAACGTCACCATGCATACGTTGCGCTTTACGCAACCTTTGTCTATTTGTTGATTTTCAAGTATTTGATTGATCACTTCAACGAGATGTCTAAAAAGAAGTTCCTGCTATGGTTTCTGCTGGAACTGTTCATCGCGATCGGCGTGTTTTGTGTTTATTCCCGCGCTGGCATCCTCACTTTTCTGCTGATGAACACAATCTGGTGTCTTTATGCCATCCGAATAAGGCCCACAACTTGGAAATACATGCTTTCATTAGTCGTTTTTGCTGCCGCACTGTTCACTGTTTTAATTGTCACATCCCCCAACAATCGTTTCACGGAAGATGCTTTCAGTTTCCGCAATCACGACAAAACGAACAAAACAATTGACCCGAGATTGATAATATGGCAAGCGGCATGGGATGCCGCCATGGATAATCTCCCATGGGGTGTAGGCACTGGCGACGGCAACGATGTCATCGTGGAAAAATACCACGAAAATGGACATTGGAAGAGCAGCAATCACCCCTACAACGCACACAACCAGTTTCTGTTTGCGCTACTTACGAATGGTATTCCAGGACTCATCATCGTTCTACTCTTCTTCTACACACCATTAGGATTAGCCATCAAACATCGCGATATATGGCTGTTTTCGCTATTCCTGCTGATGACTTTCAACTGTTTGGTAGAATGTATGTTCGACCGACGTGCAGGAGTGGATTTCTTCGCTGTCATGATTCCATTGTTCATGTTAAAAATACATTCTATTCCTTATCAAAATAATACCTTGCAGTCATGAAACGGCTTATTACCATAGTTTTGATCGTTTTCACATTTTTTAACCTCTTTGCCCAGGAAAAAGAGACCTATCTTTATGCCGTGAAGGACACCCATAAACTCTACATGGACGTGTATGTCCCGAAGCTGCAAAACGAGCAGCAGGCTTGCCTCTTTTTCGCTTTTGGCGGGGGCTTTATCGGCGGTGAAAGAGACGACATTCAGGTGCAGAAGCTGAAAAAATACTATACAGACAAGGGCTATGTCGTCATTGCTATTGACTATCGGTTGGGGATGAAAGGGAAAACCGCGGGTTCGGCCATCGCCAGCATCAAAAAGTTCCAGACGGCGATTGACATGGCAGCGGAAGACATGATTTCCGCGATAGATTATACCCTGAAGAACCTTCTGTCAACGAAAAAATACACCATTAATCCGAAACACATCATCCTGATGGGAAGTAGTGCAGGGGCAATTACCGTATTGCAAACCGACTATGCACTTTGTAACGGATACCTCAATAGCGACATCTTGCCCGACAGTTTTCGTTTAGCGGGCGTAATCTCTTATTCGGGTGCCATTTTTTCCACACATGGCAAACCGAAATACAAACTGCATAATCCCGCACCCACCCTGCTCTGTCACGGAGATGCTGACAAATTGGTCATCTATAATAAGACGAACTTGTTCAATATCGGACTCTTCGGTTCCAATGCCATCGCTAAACAGTTCAAGAAAAACGGCTACGGCTACTACATTCGCCGTTACACTGGTCTCGGACATCAGGTGGCCACGATTTACAATGACGAGTTCTCGATCATTGACCATTTCATCAGTTCTGTCGTCTTCGGTAGTCCGCAAACCCAAATCGATGAAACGTATTACAACCCGGACATCGAGCCCAAATGGATGGATCTCAAGGTTCGCGACTTAAAGAAATTTGACAAATAAAAAGTAGAGGGTGTGTCAAAAGTCCAAAAATCGGCATTTTTCGATTTGTAACTATCTGATAATCAAATAGCAATTTTTACCAAAACAGACTTATGACACACCCTCTACTTTTTATCTAATCAAAGTCACCGATTATCTAATCAAAGTCACCGATCCTGTGTATTCTTTATCATCCGAATTCAAGTTCACAAGACGGATCAGATAGACATAAACGCCTTCGGGGCACATTTGTCCATATTTGTTACGGCCGTCCCAATAGTCATAAGGGTTGCGGGTCGAGAAGACGAGCATGCCCGAACGGTCGAATATCTGCATTTGGTAGTGGTCGGGATCAACGCCTTGCCCTTGCGGAGCGAATGTTTCATTGATGCCATCTCCGTCGGGTGAGAATGCATTGGGGATATAGAAGAAGTATGGCACTTCAACCGAAACCCTGACTTTGATGGAATCGACGCAACCGAAAGTGTCGGTGGCTGTCAGCGTGATGGTGTAATACCCGGAATGTGTATAATCGTGCGTGAGTTCCTCGACATTTTCCACGATGTTCACGTTCGAGAAAATATCGCCGAAATTCCACATCAGATGGTAGTCGCCAGAGGAGGTGCTGGAACAATTCACCGAACCGATGCCATTCTCCACGTAAATCTCTGTGGGATTGGCGGTGAACGAGGGCGTAGGCAGCGGCATCACCGTAACGGTAAAGGTATCCGTCACCTGACAGTTGCCTGTCATCACGGCGGTAACCGTATAAGTGGTGGTCACCAGCGGGGATACCGTAATGGTAGATGTATTCTGTCCCGTGCTCCAGTGAAATTCGTTAGATGATGGGTGCGTGGCGGTCAACGTGGTGGAACGACCATAACAGATGGAATCCACACCTGAAATCTCGGGCAATTCCAAATCCGTCACCAGCACTTTCACGGAATCGGTCTTCTGGCAGCCGTTATCGAAGGTGACGGTGACCAAATAGGTAGAGGTCTCTGAAGGGGAAACAACAGGCGTTGCCGTTGTGTCACCGGTGCTCCAAACGTAGTGTTCGGGTTGAATTTGAGGGTAATTCTGGAAACTCACCCCCAGGGTGGCATTGTCATTCGGACAAATATAGTTGGTTCCTGTGCTGGTGGTGGCGTTGACATCCGGAATCTCCACCTTGACGAGTGTAGTGTCGCGGATGACAAACAGGTCACCAGTGGCATTGGTATATTTATACTCGGAAATGTACTTTGTGGTTTCCGAAGGGCTCACTGTGATACGGCGGTTTTTGGCGTGCGGGTCATAACTGATGATATTGGCCTCACTTATGGAATTGATATACCAGGTCAATTCCCCATTTTCATCCAAGGGCGTAATAGGAGTGAAACGCCATGCCTCTTCATCTGCCTCCCATCCAGACATTCCCCTGCCAGGAGCAAGTAAAATCTGAGAGGACGTGTTGTTTTGAATTCCGATAATGCCTTCGCCACGAGGATTTGTGGATGCACAACATGCCCTATGCTTTACATATACGTCAATAATGTTGGTGCCTTCATAGATCACCATCTGATAGGTGTTATAATTGGAAGCACTGCTATGATTGCCGAACAAACCGACATTCAAATAGTTGAACACGAATGCGCGACAAGGATAGCTTCCAAGCACACCTACTCTCACTGCGCCCATAGTGCTGTAACAATAAGTATTATAGTAGTTGCAGTCAATATCCTCATACACACCGTAAATGCAATTCTTATAATTGTAAGGTACGGTCATACTTCCGCCGCCCAAGGTCTGGTTGTCGCTAATGGTAGTGGTATAGGGAGGGGAGGTAGGAGGCACACCATACTTATAAGCACATGACCCCGAATGGTTATCCATGGCTATCAGTCCATTTGTGCCAGGCCATACCGTAGTGTAAGGTTTGCCAAAGAAAATAAAGGTAAAGGGCAGGTTCACCGCATTAAGCCAGTTGTCATCGGTAGAAGCATTGATACTCGTACCTTGGGTGAATTCGAAAATATGGGATTCGAACGGAATGGCTTTCACCGAATAGTCACTCGTGTAGTGTCCAGTTGCAATGATGCCAGCTTCCAGAAGGATGACAGGGTTGTTGCAGTCAAAGTTGAGAACATGCGGATCAGGGGCATTAGCGTATGCACCGCTGGGCGTGTTGGTGACACTCGGGCAGGCGCTACCGTCAGGGCTGTCAAAGAGTTCGTTAACGCAGGTGATCTCCGCCCGCCAACCAGATTTGTTCACATCATTAGCGGAACCTTTATAGACAAATGACAGTGCATTGGTGCTGGAAAAGAGCACGGGTGGCTTATTCCCCGTCGTATTGTCCAGTGTGGAGGTACAAAACTGTCCAATCAATCGCTTATTGTCATCATAATAAAGGCCGTCATAAATCATCAACACTCCATTTACCGAGAAATCAGTGAATTCACATTTGATATGCGAACCTGTGGGGGAGACGAATTGAGAAAATGTGGTACCGTTTGGATTCTCATTGTTGGAGGCAATGTTGCCATTTGGACCGCCGGAGTCAAAAAAGAAGGCATTACACGTGATGTTGAACACATCTTGGCCGAAGAGCCTGTTTGCCGGCAGAGTGTCGAAGGCGTAAACCTGCGCATCCCAACCGCTCATCAAACCGATAATGTCGATTTGATCAGAATGGAACACAAAGGTCATATTTTTCCCAGAAGCGTACAATTCGCCAGGCGAATTCACCAGATTGAAAGCTCCAATGAGCGGTGAGGAACAATCGGGACCGTCAAAAATCCACAAAGTATCACCCTCGCTCATGGCAAATTCGTCAAAGTTAATATACACTACTGCATTGCTCATGTTGATACGCAAAGTCATGGTGTCACGCAAATTTTGAGCAAAATTACCTTCGGGATCCTGGTTCTCGCCCATATCATCCGGAGTTCCACCCGGGTCGAAGAAATGACGTGGATTGTCGTCAATACCTGACACTAAAGGAGCTGATCCCATTATAATATTTTGACTCACAACGATTTGTGAAATCATCAAAAATAATAGCACCAACGGTAAACAACGTAAAATATACTTTTTCATTTTGATAATATTTATACTCTTAACGAAAAAACACTTCTAATGTTACAAAAAAAATTGATAAAAAAACCAAGAATAGTAATAAATATTCACCAGTTCACAAGCGGCGAAAATACAATTTTTTTCTGAATGTTTTTTTATTTCAAAAAAAGTGTATTTTTGCAGCCGCAAAACGGACGGGGTGTGGCGCAGTTGGTAGCGCGCTACGTTCGGGACGTAGAGGCCGGAAGTTCGAGTCTTCTCACCCCGACTAAAGCACAGAAAGATACGGTGTTCGCCGTGTCTTTTTTCTTTTTAACCCCATATTCCTTGTGGCCTTTTCTCTGTTGCCTTTTGCCTTTTGCCTTTTGCCTAAAAAATGTATCTTTGCCGCCCAAATTAAAAGATATATGGCAAAACGACTTTTTTACACTGCTGTTGCGATGGTTGCACTTTGCGCTGTCTCCTGCACCCATACGGAGACGACCTACTTCCCGGACGGCAGAACCCAATCCATCATTCAATATAAAGGAAAGAAAGAGCATGGGAAGACCACCTATTTCTATAGAAGTCCCAACACAGTGGAGATTGAGGTGGAGATGAAGAACGGCAAACGAAACGGTGAATTCCGCCGGTATTACAAGAATGGTTTGCTGGACACCTACTGCGTGTATGAGAACGACTCTATTGAAGGATTGGAGGTGATGTATGCGGCTAATGGCTGTAAAAGCCAGGAGTTTACGTACGTCCACGGCAAGAAAAACGGTCCCCACAAAGCCTATCATCTCGACGGGAACATCAAGATAGATGGCGGTTTCAAAAACGACCTCTTCGATGGCCCTTGGACCTATTATGACGAACGCGGTGTGGTGGTGGGCGAAGGCACTTTCCAGGAAGGCGAAGGCGAAGTCACCTTTTACGACCCAAACGGACACAAACAACGTACCACCCATTACAAAAACGACCAAAAGGACGGCGCTGAGCTTTATTTCACCCCTGCGGGCGAGGTATATCGCGAAATCATCTTCAAGGCAGACCGTATCGTCAGTGACAAAACCGATTCCACCTTATTGAAATAGCACATGCGACGCCTGTTTGTCATTTTTCCCCTACTGCTGCTGTGCGCCATTCAATTGCACGGGCAAGGAAACCGCAAGATGCTTTATCGTGCGGACATGGGGTACTATGACGAGGAGAGACTTCCCGGAGCCCAACGGCTCGTTGGCAATGTGAAGTTCAAACAGGACAATGTGGTAGGCTATTGCGACAGCGCATATCTCTATGAGGCAGATGATTATATTATTGCTTTCGGCAATCCCGTGCGCTTTGTCATCAGTGACTCCGTATATCTGTTCGGTCAACGCGTCACCTACGACGGCGATGTCCGTCAGGCGATAATTTTCGGGCGGGTGCGACTCGAAAACGGCAAATCTTACTTGCTGGCCGACAGTCTGTTCTACGACCTCAACACCGACTGTGGCTACTATCTCACTGGCGGTCAGATTTTCAATGAAGACGACACACTTACCAGTGTCATCGGCAAATACTACACCAACACGGATGACGCCTATCTGCATGAAGAGGTCCTATTGCGCAGTAATAGTTACACAATGAATTGTGATTCATTGCGTTACAACGCATCTTCCAAGATCGCCTATTTCATCTCCCCCACGCATCTGGTCAGTAAGGAAAATACCATTTTTGCTGAAAACGGGCTTTACAACACCCAAGCGGACATCTCCATACTTCACGGCAACGTGCAACTCATCGGCGACAAGCAACAACTTTACGCCGACAGTCTCTATTATGACAAAGTTCTGCGTTTTGGAAGGGCTTGGAACAACGCCAGTTTCATCGACACCGCCAATAACATCATTGTCAAAGGTAATTACCTTGAGCACCATGAGGAAGGGGGCACATCCATTGCCACCGACAGCAATCTGCTCATCTATATTGATGACAATAATGACACTTTGTTCCTGCACTGCGACACCCTCAAGGTCGATTTCGACACTGCCTCTAATCCTACCTTAATACGCGCCTATTTCCACACTAAATTCCAACATAAGAATATCCAGGGTGCCTGCGATTCGATGTCTTACAACGTCTCCGACTCATTGTTGATGATGTATTACAACCCCGTTTTTTGGTCCCAAAATTACCAACTCTCCGGTGACACTGTGAGGTTCTGCATCCTCGATTCCACTCACTCCACTATTGAACTCTGCAAATCCGGGTTCATTGTTGGCGGGCTGTTCGAAGATAGCGAATTCAATCAGATCAAAGGACTGAAAATCAAAGGATTCATGGAAGACAAGAGCCTGCAACGAGTGGATATCATAGGAAATGCCGAATGTGTCTATTATGTACAAGAAGAGGACAGCACTCTCATCGGAATCAACACTTCCATCACCAGTGAAATGCGTATTTATCTGGATAGCAATCATATACGTCAGATTCGCTACTTTGATGCTCCCAATGGTCAGGTATATCCCGATGAAAAATTAGGAAATGAAGACCGTAAACTCCAGGGCTTCCGCTGGTTGGAACTTTACCGTCCCCGCAAACTGGAAGATTTGTACGTAATGCCGGTTCCGCGATTATTTGACAATTGAGAATTAAGCCGGAAGTACCTTTGATAGTTTGAGACTTGAGACTTAAGACTTGAAACTTGAAACTTGAAACCTGAAACCTGAAACTTGAAACCTGAAACCCTTGAAAGAGACACCAGACCATATCAAACTGATACTGAAGACCTTGCCAGAGAAGCCAGGCGTTTACCGCTTTTACGATGACAGTGGTGTGGTTATCTATGTCGGGAAGGCGAAGCGACTGAAGCGGCGGGTTTCCTCCTACTTCAATAAGGAACATGACTCAGCGAAAGTGCGGATGTTAGTGACGAAAATCCGTGACATCCAGACGGTGGTAGTGGATAGTGAATGGGATGCTTTGTTGCTGGAAAACAGCATGATAAAGGAGTTTAAGCCCAAATACAACATCATGCTGAAGGACGACAAAACCTACCCATGGATTGCCGTTACGAAAGAGCCCTTCGCCCGGGTGTTCCCCACGCGCCGTCCTGATCCTTCCACGATGCACCTTTTCGGTCCTTATTCCTCTGTGCGACAGATGAATATCCTCCTCGAACTCCTCAACGACATGTTTCCGCTGCGCACTTGTAAAATCCTGAAAAAAAACGACCGTCCTTGCATGCAGTACCAAATCAAGAAGTGTGCTGCGCCTTGTTGCGAACTCATCTCGGCAGAGAAATATCAGCAGAACATTGATCAGGTGATGCAAATCATCAAGGGTGATCGTAAAGAGGTGATTCGGCAACTGAAAGAAGAGATGATGCAGTATGCCGAGGAATGGAAATTTGAGCAAGCGGCGGAAGTGAAGCGGAAAATTGAGGCATTGGAGCAGTTTATCGGCAAATCGGTAGTGGTGAACCCATCCTTGACCAATATGGACGTTTTCGGCATGGAGGAAGAAGACAACTGTGCTTATATCAGTTTTTTGCGAGTAGTTGACGGGGCGGTAGTGCAGGCGCAAACCTTAGAGATTGACAACCGGTTGGAGATGTCGCGAGAAGACACGCTGTGGGCTGGCATTCTCGAAATCCGGGAGCGTCAGGGCGGTCTGTCTTCCACTTTGCTGGTGCCGTTCGCTCCCTCACTTGCACCCGAAGGCTGGGATTTGCAGGTCCCCCAACGTGGCGACAAGCGCAAACTACTCGAATTGGCTATCCACAACGCCCATTTCTATCTGTTAGAGAAAAAGAAGCGTCAAGATCTCGCTGATCCTGACCGCCGCAATATACGAGTATTGCAAGCTTTACAGCAAGCACTGGGCATGAAGTCTCTTCCGCGTCGCATAGAGTGCTTCGATAACTCCAACACGCAAGGCGAGGAGCCCGTGGCTGCCATGAGCTGTTTCATCGACGGGAAACCCGCCAAAAGCGAGTACCGTCATTTCAACATCAAAACAGTGGTTGGTGCCGACGACTTCGCCTCCATGGAGGAGGTCATCTACCGACGCTACCACCGTCTCTTGGAAGAGGAAAAACCGCTCCCCGACCTTGTGGTCATCGATGGTGGCAAAGGTCAACTCCACGCCGCCTGGAACGCCATTCAAGCACTGCACATCGAAGACCGGCTGATGATGGTGGGCATTGCCAAGCGCTTAGAGGATATCTACAAAGTAGGCGACGAGCTGCCCGTCTATATTGACAAACGTTCTGAAGCACAGAAACTGCTGCAGCACGTGCGCGACGAGGTGCACCGCTTTGGCATCACACACCACAGGAAACGCCGCTCCAAAACAAGCATTGCCTCCATTTTAGATGAAGCACCAGGAATTGGGAAAATACTGAAAACCAAATTGTTGAAAGAGTTTAGAAGCGTGGCAAAGATTACCTCCGCCACCGAAGCAGAACTCGCAGAAGTCATCGGTCCGAAAAAAGCCGCCGATTTGAAAGCATATTTGAATACACAGAAAACAGTCTCTTAGCGGTCGTTATGTCACGACAGTTTTACGATTTCACTGTAAATAACATCAATTCCTTTTACAATTCGCGTTTCAGGATGCGGGAGAGAAGAGAGATGCGCCAGCGTTCGGGGAGAATTTTCGTGAGGGAGTAGCTGATTGTGTTGAGGATAATCTGGCGTTTGCCACGGAGCATGCCGTCCACGTATTTGCGGGCGATTTCCGAGGTGGATTTCAGCGTCGCGCGACCGAAAAAGCCTTGTTTCTCAATGCGTTCGCAGATTTCCGGGTTTGTGGCCATTGCTCCAGGCGCGGCCAATGTTACCGACACGCCAGTATCTTTCAATTCCTCGCGCAAACATTTCGAAAAGGCGTGAACGTAGGCTTTCGAGGCAGGATAGACTGTTTTGTAAGCCGAGGGCGTGAATCCCGACATGCTGCCAATGTTCAGGATATGAGCGGGTGTGTGTTGCAGTAGGTTGGAAAGCATTGCTTTTGTCAAGATAGTGGTACACAATACGTTGAGGTGCAAAATGCGTAGCAGGTAATCCATGTCGGCGGTTTCGATGGCGCGGCTTCCGCCTGTACCCACATTGTTGACAAGTATAGAAACAGCAAAATGATCATTGACCCAAGCTGTCCATTCCCGCACTGCGTTTTCGTCCGATAAATCTACGACAAACGATTGGCAATCAACCGAATACTTTTGGATAATTTCCTCACGCACCGCATGCACGGCTTCCGTGGAACTGACCAATAGGGTAGGGAAGTCTTTCCGCGCTAATTCCAGCGCGATTTCTCGGCCCAACCCTTTGCTCGCTCCTGTGATTATGACATACTTGTTTATCATTGGATTTTGACTTATGACTGTGGATTTGGGATATTGGGTTTTGATGCGATAATGCGATGAGAAAACTACTACCCCAATAATTATCAATTATCAATTCTCAAATCATCCATTCTTTTCACATAGCAGCGGCGTCTTGAAATGATCTCCGCGTCGTATTTCTGCCAGATGCGAGCAGCGATGTTGTTTTCGAGTTGCTGCGACGTGTAAGCGTATTCGAATCCATGTCGCAGGAAGGCTTCGTGGAGTTGTTTATGGTAGATAGCATGGATACCGGTGTGCAAGTACTCGGGCAACACTCCCGTGAGTAACAAATCCACGTTTTTGTTGTGGTGCAACCCGTGCAACAGATGGAACATACCGAAGGGCCACAAATGACCGTTAGCCTTTCTAAAGGCCTGATTCAATGAAGGTATGCTCATGGCGATGCCGACTAATCTACCGTTTTCATCTTCCAGAAAAGATATCAAATCCAAAACACCCACGGAAAGGTTTTCGTCGATAATCCAAGTCATTTCTTCGTGGGTGAGCGGGATGAAATTGAAAATATCGTGATAGCTTTCGTTTAAGACTTCCAAAAAGGCGTAGCCGTCTTTTTTCAACTGTGCTTTGTCTTTGATTTCACGCAAACGAACATGATACTTTTGGCCTACGAGTTCGGCTATATGGGAAATACGTTCGGAAACAGGAGTGACTTTTACCTTGTACTGGAGATAATCCACTTCCTTTTCGAAACCTATAAGGTCCATGTATTCAGGGTAATATGGGTAATTATATTCGGCACCCAAAGAGGTGATGTGGTCGAAGCCGTCCACCAGCATGCCTTGCTTCTCCATGTTGGAGTAGCGCGACGGACCGCAAATCTCTTCCAAACCTTCCGACTTCCCCCAATCTTCCACAGTTTCGAACAGCTTTTTAGTCACTTCAAAGTCCTCTATGACATCGAACCAGGCGAAGCGGATGCGCTTTTGTCCTTTGATTTCGTTGCACCTTCGGTTGATGATGCCCGCGATGCGCCCAACCACTTCGTCGTTGCGGAAGGCGAGCCACATCCGTAGGTCGCAGAACGCTAAAGCGGGGTGCTTGGTCAGCAGTTTTTCCTCGCCTTTGTCCAGTGCCGGGACATAATACGGACAGTTTTTGTATATTTTTCGGGGGAATTGTATAAAACGCTTCAAGTCCTCGTTGTTTTTAACTTCTTTTATCTCAAAAATTTGCGTCATAATCGGAAGTTTGAATCAGTGAGCAAAGATACGAATTTTGTGATTTGTGAACAATGAATACACAACCATAACCCATAAACATTTTTTTTTTGTATTTTTGCCACATTCTTTGTTTACCAATTAAAATTGAAACATTATGGGATATTTTAACGATTTAAAAGAAGAGGCTTTAGCCACATTAAGAGGGAAATGGGGTTCTTTTGTAGGACTCACGTTCGTCTATTTCTTGTTAGCTTGCATCGCATCCGTTGCCAGCCAATTCGGTGAAATTTTCACGGGCAGCTCTTTTTCCACGCTGGCCTTGATTATGACGAGTTCAGGACTGTTGTTGACCATTTTAGCCATTCCGATACAGTTTGGCTTTGTAGTGGCACATCTGCACTCCTCCCGTCAGGATTTGCCCGCCGATATTAGCGACCTTTTCTTCGGTTATAAACGTTTTTGGAATGTGCTTGGTACGATGCTTCTGGAGATATTGGTCATCATTGGCGGTACGATCCTGTTGATAATTCCTGGTATTATTCTTTCGTTCGCATACGCAATTGTTCCTTTTGTATTGCGCGACAATCCCGAGCTTTCTCCTGTTGAGGTGTTGCAGAAGAGCCGCATGATGATGAAAGGTCACAAAATGGATCTTTTCCTGCTCTATTTGAGCTTTATAGGTTGGTTTCTTTTGTGCTTCCTTACTCTTTTCATTGGTTATTTATGGCTTGTGCCCTACTTGCAGATGACCGAAGTGAAATTTTACGAAAAGATTCGTGCGGAGTTTGAAGGTGTTGATGAAGAAAACGAGCCAGTCGTGATGAACGAACCTGTTGAAGTAGCTGCTCCCGTCGATGATGCGGAATAACCAAAGAATGGCTTATGGAATTGAGTGTTGTATGTCCGGTGTTTAACGAAGAGGCGGCGATAGAGGCCTTCTATCAATCGTTGAGCCGGACATTAGAGCAGACGGGGACCTCTTACGAGATGATCTTCGTGAATGACGGCAGCACGGATGGCTCCCTGAATATTCTGCGTGAAAAAGCAGCGGAAAACCCGCATGTCAGGGTCTTGGATTTCGCCCGCAACTTCGGGCACGAGGCGGCCATGATTGCCGGCATCGACTATAGCCGTGGCGATGCCATCATCTGCATGGATAGCGATTTGCAGCATCCCACAGAGATGATTCCACAGATGGTGCAACGTTGGAAAGAGGGCTTCGACATCATCAACATGGTGCGCACCCGCCGCGAGGACGACAAACCGCTGCATCGCTTCAATTCCGCCCTCTTCTATAAATTCGTAAACCTCATCTCAGATGTGAAAATCGCGGAAAACGCTTCTGATTTCTTCCTGATTTCCAAACCAGTAGCTCAAGTGCTTAAGACAGACTACCGCGAGCGCACCCGTTTCCTTAGAGGGTTGATACAACTTGTTGGTTTTCAGCGTACAACGTTAGAATACGTGGCAGCCCCTCGCGTGGCAGGCGAGAGCAAGTATTCGTTCTGGAAATTGCTCAAACTCTCTTTCTCCGCCATCTCGTCCACCTCCAAAATGCCGCTTCAGATTGGCATTTTCGCAGGATTGTTCTTCGTGTTGTTAAGTATCTTGCTGATTATCTATTCGTTAGTGATGTGGATTTTGGATACTCCCGTCTCTGGATACACCACGCTCGTCGTCTTCATGAGCGCATTTGCCGGCATCCAACTTTTTGTCACCGGTCTCATCGGAATGTACATCGGTTACATTTTCGACGAGGTGAAATCCCGTCCCATCTATATTGTCAAAGATATCGTTGAATATGAAAAATAGAATCTCCGGACTGAAATTCGAGCAAGCCGTTCTCGTTTTCCTGGTACTGCTCGTCACGGCTATCTCCTTGGCCCCCTTTTTCAGAATCGGCTTCACCATCTCGGATGATTTGGAAAACTATCTGACCTTTTTGAAGGGCGACTATTATCAGGATGCTTGGATTTACGCCAACTATTCCGGTCGGTTCTATTTCTTGATTACCAAGCCACTCTATTCGTTAGTGTATGTCACAGGCGGTTTTATCGGGCTCAAAATATGCCAATACGCCTGCCTTCTGTTCTCTTATTTTTCATTCACCTACCTTATACAGAAGCTCTTCCATTCAAGAAAACTGAGTGTTGCATTGTTCGTGTTATTAGTGTGCTGCACCCCTGCAACGCCTTGCCTTCACATCCCGTTCATCGCTTATCCCTGCTTTTTTTCGGTTAGCTTCGCTCTCTTCTGCTGGGCACTCATCTTCTTTGTGAAATACACGGAAACCGACCGCTACGCCCTGATCATCTATTCGGCCTTGCTCTGTTTTGTTTCCATGTTGTTTTATGAGAACTACTTCCTGTTCGTTCTCCTTTTCGGAATCGCCATCTTCATCAGGAATTTGTATAAGTCGGGAATTCGGAAAGCGTTTACCACCAAACCGTTATACAGAGAATTGCTGCCCATAGCCATAGCTGCGACATTGTATGTATCCCTCTATTTTCTGTTCAGGCAATTTGTGGACAACCAATACGATGGGAGCAGCTTTGCCCATTCGTTGAATTGGAAAAATTTCTTCGGGATTCTTAGACGCTGCACCTTCGCGGTGGCCCCATTACACCAGTTCAAGCACGGTTTTGAGGTGATGAGCGTCAACTCCCAATCTTTAGTTGGCCATTTCCATAATTATCGTTTCATGCTTACGCATGCTTCGTTGGCTGCATATATCAATGCATTGATAGTGGGTTTTCTAACCGCATATTTCCTGAAGAATTTCAAAAACAGACTCTCTTGGAAAGCCTTATGCGTGGCCACCGCTTCCGCATTGTTGTTCGCCTTTTCGGCTCATCTGTTGATTGCGGTCTCCAGCAAGTACAATCTTGAGTGGGGCAGCTGGCTTGCCGGTTATGTCACCAGTTTCTACTCCTACTTTGGCGTGATTTTGGCCATGCTCCTGATCGGGTATGCCCTCTATAAATTGGTTTTCCGCATCCAATATGTGCGGACGGTGGTGGGCGCAGCTCTGGTGTTGTCGCTCTTTGGCATGGTGGTTATCGAAACCGCCACCAACGAGCACATCTCCCACGAATGGGCTCGCAGCCAGCAACGTTTCGCCATTTTGGACGAGATGATTGCCGACGATGCCTTTTCGCAGATGGGAGAGGGCGACATTCTTTACTGTCCGTCGATGTACCAATCCGGATTGTGGGGCAACAGTCTGTTCGGCATCGGGGTCAACCGTTTCAATGAATATATCCTCCTGAAATCCGGAAAGCAGCTTTCAGAGTGTGAAAATATCGGGCAATTGAAGGAGATATTGTCGCAGGACAGCACCCGCCGTGTGGTGCTCCTGGACATGAAAGAGGGACTGACCCATAACGACATGCTCGTGACGATGGCCTCCGTCAAACCCTCCAGCTGGGATCTCTCCTTGGAAAATCCTTTGGCAGATGCTTTGTGCGACAGTGCCACGCTATACTTCCATTCCGCAAGCAAACGTTATTTGCTGATGCTCAATCGCTTGGATACAGATTCTGTGCAGGCACTGTTGGGCGGGCATGACACGCTTTGGCTGGCTGGACAGTGGAATCGCATTCCGATTGCGTGCGCCTATTGGCAGCACAAGCGCCCCGTTTCCGTGGTGCGCATCCAAAGCCCCGACATGAAAGCGGCAGATTTCTACATTTCGGATCTGTCGGAACGTTTCCCCGAAAGACACGAGTTGGCCCAGTAGAAACATCGCGTCCCTACAGGGTGGAAAACACGATTCTAACCGGTGTCTCCCATTCCCCCATCATCGCCTTGAACTTATTCACTGATTTGGCGGAAATGCCTTCCTGAGGCAGACTTAATTGCCGCGTGAGCTTCACCGCCTGACCGTCTATCTGCACCTCAATCAAGAGTTTGGCACCCTCGACGGTGATTTCCTTATGTACTGGTTTTGTCAGGCAACGGGTGTTGGCGGGCAGTGTGATGGCGTACACGTATGTCTCGTCCGACTTTTTAGTGTCGATGTTGTATTTCAAGTCTGATGGAATGTCCACAGAGTGAACGCTTGTGCCGTAGTTGCCGTCGTCGATGGCCAGCTCGTAGTATTTGTTGCCACGTTGTGTGACTGAGGCTTTTGAAACAGTGACATCCGGCAGCTGTAACGTGCACATAAGCGGCGAAACGACCTCTTTTTTCGTGACATCCACTTTGGGATTGTCCAATTGTCCGTTTTCAAAGGTGATGCCAGAAAACACATTGATGTTGACCGGTTGTGCTTTCACCTTTTCTATTTTACCACTTTGCAGGGTAAGAGAGGCGGGAGCGAAATAGGCATCCAAGCTCAAATCTTCTGCCTCATTGGCAGAAATGTAGTGTGTAAACGTCCAACTGTTGGCGTCAAACTGCAAACGTACAACAGTCTCCAAGTCAGACGAAAGGGTGTTGTTTTTGAACGCGAGTTCCGCATCGTAGCCCAAACTTTGCAGCACACCTGCCAAAAGAATGTTCTTCTCCACCGGGGTGGCGCAGTTGGTTTCCCACACTTGCTGCGGTGAGGCGAACATATAGTTCAAGGTTTTGGCGTCCACCTCGTTGGTGCGGATATAATCATGGATGTAATCCCTCACGAACAGAACCTTGTCCATGCCGCTCATCTCTTCCGTGAAACGACTGCGGAAAAAATCCGTAATTTTCTGATTGTCAAATTTCTGCATAGAGTTTTGTTGCGAAATCCTACCGATGACGGCCTCAGGGTTATCCAACGTGCAGAAAGAAAGGTAAGACCATGCAGACGGGAAGACAAAGTCGCAAAGAGGAGCCTCTGGCAGGTTGGTGAAAGTATAGACGGTGGTGACGAAGTCCTTGTCTTTGTGCTCGGTTTTGATGTATGAAAGATTTTCCCCATTGAGCTGGAATTTCGCAGGCTTGTGGTCCGGCGTGGTGACGCTGACCACATACTTGTTGATGGGCACATCGTCGTATAATTCCACTTTTTCCATCAACTCCTGGAAGAAGAAGTTCTTGGAGCGGATGGTGTAGTCGAGGACGATGACGGCATCGTACTCCAACGCCGTGTGGGTCACCACCATCGTGCGGATGCCGTTGAGCCGCTCGCATTTCGTGCAACCCTCCGGCAGCATCGGGTTGAAGGCGTTGGCAGGGGTTTCCACCTTGCTGCCGTCCTTGCGGATAGTGTAGGCCTCGTTGATGACGAGCTCCTGGAAATCAGGGTTGTAGGTAATGAACGTCTCCCCGAATTCATCGAACGTCATCCGCGTGAAGATCTGTAGCTCCGTGCGTTTGCGGAATTCCGAGGAGCCGTCGGTGTTCAACGTGTAGTTCTCGGAGATGAGGTGATATACGGCGTCCTTTTCGGGGGCCTTCCCGAAAACCGGGATTATGGCGCTAACCGTTAATATTACAAAAATGTATTTTTTAATCATATTCATCATTTTTTCATCGTTTTTCGTTCATCGCCATCCGTCATAGGGCTCGCTATCGCTCACCCTATGCTGACATACGACGCCCTTACAGGGCTTTCAAGGAATTATGTTTCAATATGTGGGGGCTTTTCGTTATAAATTGCTAACTATTTGATGAACACGACCGGGTTGTCCATGTACTCTCGTTGATACAGTACGGCTTTGCGGAATGCCGGCCACTCATCGGCTGCATAGACGCGCTTGCCGAGGGAGATGTTCTCGGAGAAGGTGACCATGTTGTAGCCGATACTGTAACCGCCTTTGAACGAGATGTTTGGAGTGACGAACTGCTTGGCTTCGGGGACGCTTACGCGGGTGTAGCCCGAAGGCACTTTCATTGTTTCGGTGATAGCCACGTAGCGGGAGCAGCGGTCCGTGAAAGGATAGTCGCGCTTTTCGAGGCGGGTGTCGTAGTAGAGGTGGCGCATGGCAAACTTATAGAAGCCATTGGCGAGGAAAGGGGTGGCAATCACTTCATTATCCGTCACAATTGCATAGTCGGGAATCTCGAACTGGTAGGTGATTTTGACGGGTTGCTTGAGGTAGTCGTCTTCACTGGTATATTTCACGGATTTGATTTTTGCGTTAGGGTATTCTTGGTAAAGCATCGATTCCACGTTGTTGCGCCATTCGGTGCGGAAACCGCGGAATACACCGCGCACCGTCCGGTCGGATTGTCGATCTGCGGTGATGGTGACGGTAGCTTTGAGCGTTCCGTTTTTCAAGACTTCGCTTTGAGCGGTCATGCGCACGTAGTGGTTTTTCGGGTCGGAGACGGGCGTGATTCCCAATTTCGCGCCCTTGGGGAGTCCCATGAGGTAGTTCTGTTGCTGTTCCGCGCTGGACCACAACTCGCCTCTGACGCCCGGAACCCACGTAGGGTCAAGAAGTTGATAGTTTCCGTTGCGTCGCTGTACCACCGTGATGCAGTGGTTGAACTGGTCGGCAGGGATGTCCTCGATGCGCTCGCCAGCCATCGTCATTGCCGCGTAAGCCTTGAAGCCCGCCGCCCGCAACATGCCGATGAGTATCCCAGCTTTGTCTTTGCAGACACCGCAACGGTCGCGGAAGGTCATTTCGCACTTGTGCAGCGTGTAACCTTCGCCCTCGCCCATCGAGATGCCCGAGTAGCGAATGTTGTCGGCCACCCAGTGCGTGAGGATGTCCAGACTGTCGTTCTCGGTTCTCGCCGGTTTCAGCAACTCGTTCACCTTCTGCTGGATTTCAGGGGTCGGCTCGAAGCTGCCGAAGTCCTCGTTCACGCCGTAGAACCACATCGACTTGGCCTCCCAGTTCTGCGCGGTGGTCACGATGAGCTTCGGCTCGATGTCGTTGTTGGCCACTGTATAGCGCGGGGTCTTCAACGGGAAGTAATCCTTGTTCGAGAAGGTGTAAACCGTGCGGTCGCCATCCTTCTTCGAGGTCACCGAAAGATTCCCGTTGTAAACCTTATACTGCAAATTCTTGTTTGTCAGTACACTGACCTGATACACTTTCTCCTGCACGGGTTGGTTGCTCCAGAACGGCACGATGTCGTAGAAGTGGCCGCTCATAGGCGGGATGTACTTCGCGTCAGGGTCTTCGCCCTGCAACAATGCGTATGAGTAGCCCTTCTTGTAGGTCAGGAACTCCACTTCGTCGCCAATTTCGAGGCGACCGAGGGCGACCATCTTCTGTCGCGCGCCCCAGTAGATCATGTGGGCAGGCGCGGGATAGTCGCACACCATGAAGTCGGGGTGCTCCTCGGTGCCGTCGTGGCGATAGACGACCACGTCGCGGATCTCGCAGTAGGCCGACAGAGGGTCGTAATCGACGATGACCGTGTTGTTGTCGCGGCAGCCCGCGTCACTCAACACTCTGTATCGCTGATGGTTCACATAATGGCTGAGACCGTTCTCCTCCATACGCACGGTCATGCTGTCATAGAGGGTCACGCGGTCGTAGCCGGCGTAGGGGTCGGGTTCCTGCGCGGTGGCTGCCAACCACGCGAGGCATAATGTGATAATTAGGGTGATTGTTCTATTCATATTTACGTGGGTATTCGTTATTCATCGTCATTCATCGTCGTCATCGTCGTCATCGTGTCATCGTCGTCATCGTCGTCATCCCTCCCAGGGGTTTCGCTGCGCTCACCCCTGGCTACCTAGCTCTTGCCCCTACGGGGCTGCTCAAGGAAGTGGTTTCATATATGGGGGCTTTTCGGTATAAACTGCTGACTATATGATGTCTTTTTCTTCGATGAGGTTGTTCAGGATGGCATAGACGGTGAGGGCGGCGACGGACTTGATGCCGGTTTTGCGGACGATGTTTTTGCGGTGGGTGATAACGGTGTGGACGGAGATGTTGAGTGTGTCGGCTATTTCGTTGTTTTTCAGTCCTTTGGAAAGACAGATGAGCACCTCCTTTTCGCGGTCGGAGAGGGGGTCTGTGTCGGGTTCGTCGGAATCGTTTTGAATGGCGCCGATCACTTGGTTGATGGTGGATTTCACGCGCTGGAGATCGTCATTAAGTTCGATGAGACCGGAGAATTGCTTGAGGTGCTGCGAGTCGCAATAGGAGGAGATGAGGCCGACGAAACGGAGGTTGGGAAGTTGGTCGAACTCGGCACGGATGGTGGCGCGGCGGGCGTACTCGTACAGCTGCGGGTTGAGAATCAAAATGTCAGGGTGTAGGGCGGATATCCTGGCATTCAGAGAATTGAGGTTGTCGGTGGAGAAAACGATCTCCACCTCGGGCAGTTCGCGCAGCATGTTACCGAGACCAAGCCGCAGCATCTGGGATGGTTCAGCTATGGCTATCTTAATCATGGCACTGCGATTCTAAGTACTGGATATAAGGAAGCAGAATGCGGTCCTCCATCATGGCATGCCGCTCGATATCACTCGAAAGAGAGTACATGTCCATCAGCATATCAACCCGCTCCGAAGAGGAACTGTTGGATGGTATATACTTGAGTAACAGGTTTGTAAGGTCGTTAAGCGTGTCTTCAATGTCGTCATGTTGCTCGCGGAAAGCGTTAGAGTGGCGCGAGTCGCTGTCAGCGTTCACATTTTCGGACATGAACTGCCGCATGTAGGGGAAAATCACCTCCTCTTCATACTGGAAATGCTTTACCAGCTTTTCCTTGAACGTTGCATAGAAGTTAGCGACGAGGGCGCTGTATTTCTTGTCCATCGGCTCGAGTAACTTGCTGAGGTGCTGCTCGATATGCGGAAATTTGTTTTCTAAATAGTCTTTATGCGATTGGTAAAGGTATTGCAAAAGATCCTGCATAGGGCATTGCCGCAGTTCATCGATGCTGGGGAAATAGTTGGTCTGGATATAGATGCGACTGATGAGCGTGAAGAGCGGTAGCGAGACATGGTGCTCCGCGCAGAGCTGTTCCACGCTTTTCTCCCCAAAACCAAGGGGCATTCCCAGTCTCGGAAGCACAGTTAACAAACTGTGATACTGATTGATAGCATCGGCCATCTTCATTTTTGGCGACAAGTGCGGGTTCGTATTCATAAAGGAATCCATATTGGTAAAATATGCCGCAAAGATACAGAATTTTTAGCCAGTATGACAAACCTTGGGTGAAAATCAATCATCGTCTATGGACAACAATTCATAAAAATAGTATTTTTGCTTTTTTTTGAATGTACGATATTTCCTATAGTATTATGAGTTCGCAAGAAAGTATTAATCAGCTACAAGCCAAGATAGATTATATGTCGCAATTTGTTGATTTAGAGAAATTTATCAAAGGCGATAAGAACTCTCAGAAACAGATCTTGTCTTATTACAGAATCAACCATTGGGCATACAAGAAGTTCCACTCCCAAGATGGCTTTATGCATTTCAGAATTTCCAAGAACGGGGTTTACTCTGATCAGGATGTCTATCATCAGCCAAACTTTATCTCCCAATTTATCACAGAAAACGCCAAAGTTGTGGAATTGGGCTTCGGTCAGGGCTCAAACATCGTGTATCTGGCAAACAGGCATCCCGACGCGCAGTTCTACGGTTGCGACCTCGAACGTCTCAAAAAGAAGAATCCGCCTCAAAACATCTGCACTTTCCAACAGGACTACAGCACGCTTCCTCAATTTGAGGACAATTCCATAAATGTGGTGTATGCCATAGAAACCATTGTCCATAACACCGACAAGGAGAAAATATACAAGGAGGTTTATCGCATATTGAAACCCAATGGGGTGTTCATTGTTTATGACTACGCCCTTGATGCGGACTTTGATTCGTTCAATCCTCATATACAGAAAGTTATCGCGCTTATATCCAAAGGAGGAGCTGCTGCCATCATCGAATCTTTAGAGCAGATGCATGCCCATTATACCAATAGCGGCCTGATCATCGAACAGGACACCGATTACACCCGAGAAATTCTTCCAGATCTCAAACGACTGGAGCAAAAGGCAGGCAAAATCATGCAAAAACAGAAACTTGCCAAACTGATGTTCCGTTGTTTGCCGGAACAATTTGTTGCCAATATCATACTGGGTTACCTCGGCTACGATTTCGGGAATGGTAACGTCGGTTCCTATCACGAATGGGTGCTTCGAAAATAGTTAGGCCTTTTTTAAATAAAAATGCTATATTTGCACTCTAATTATAATTAAACTTTACAAGAATGAGAGCGGATAATTATTTCCCGTCTATGCTTCCCGCCGAAGAGCTCGCGCAGGTGAAGTACATCCCCACTTTCCCCGAATTTGTAACTTGGATTGAGCAGAAATGGTCCGATTTGCCTTGTCTTTCAGACACGGTGAACACTTATACTTATAAGCAAGTCTGCGATACTGTAGCATGTAAACGCGCATTACTCAACGATTTAGGGTTACAAAAAGGCGACAAAGTGGCCATTTTGGATAACTCTACCGTTGAGGCCGTGGAGATGTTTCTTGCTGCCACTTCAGCGGGCTTTGTGGCCATCAACCTTCCCGCCATGCTACCTGCGGAAGCCATCAAAGGTTGCTGTATGAAATTCGGAGTGAAGGTCTTAGCCGTCGGTCCAACCTTTATGGAAACGATGAAAGAAGCACCCTGCAGGGTCATCGCCATCGCGGATTGCGCTGACCACGCCGCTCCGGTCGCCACAGTAGATAAGGACGATCCCGCTGCCATCTTTTTCACAGGCGGCACAACAGGCGCACCCAAGGGGGCTATTCTGCCGCATCGTGCATTGTTACGCGGCGCATTGAACGGATTGTATGCCCCAGGACACCAATTAGGCTGTCACCGTTATGCTTGCGTGTTGCCGCTTAGTCATGTTTTTGGATTGATTTACAGCACTTTGTCTGTCCTTTACAAAGGTGCCGCATGGTATTCAGCCGGTAACACCAAAGATACTATTGGTAAGTTGCCCGTTATCAAGCCCACTATGATGGTGGCTGTTCCTGGCATTTGTGAAATCCTGATGGGACTTGTCAAGATGTATGGTAAACAGTTCCTGGGTGGCGAGTTGCAAGTTATCATTTCTGGTGCGGCCAATGTGCCCCCGAAGCTCATCGGCGAATTCGACGAAATAGGCATCCACCTCTTCGCCGGCTATGGCATGACAGAGGGTGCCAACCTCACCACTGGCAATATCGACGTGAAATCCAGACCCACATCCGTTGGCAAGCTCTATCCCGAACAAGAAGCTAAGGTGGTCGATGGCGAATTGTGGTTCCGCGGCGACAACGTCTTCCTCGGCTACTACGGCGAACCCGAAAAGACCGCCGAAACGCTGACACCCGACGGCTGGGTCAAAACTGGCGACCTCGTCCGCTTCGACGAAGAGGGCTTTATGTATATCGTTGGGCGAATCAAGAACCTCATCATCCTTTCCAACGGGGAGAATGTCTGTCCCGAAAGCATCGAGGAACCATTCTATGATGACAATAAAGTCCGCGATTGCCTTGTGAAAGAAGACGAACTCGACGGTCGCCAGGTGATTGCCATCGAGATTCTGCCGCGCATGGATGAATTCGGTAACGCTCCTTGGGAAGAAGTGGAAGCTTATTTCAAAGATTTGGTCGGCAAGGTCAACGCTACGCTCCCGAGCACGCACCAAGTTAGTAAAATCACTGTGCGCAAGGAAGATTTCAAACGCACTGGAGCTCTGAAAGTTTCACGTAATCAATAAAATATGGAAAGAGAGACTATCTTTGAAGGATTGAAAGAAGTCCTTGTCCTGATTAAACCCTCCATGGATATGACTTCCATAAACGAGGATTCGCAACTCGTTCGCGATGTAGGGCTTGATTCGCTCACCATCCTGTTGCTCAGCCTTGCTGTTGAGAACAAATTCGCTTTCAAGTTCGAAGGTACACCCAAATTCAATACAGTAGGCGAAGTGATTGACTACATTAGTTCGCATGTGACGGATTAATGGTTAAGCTATTGTCAGTAGCTTATTGCTTAGTATTAGATTTTGTACAAATAGGAAATTATGAATATAAACATTGTCAAAGTTGAAAGTCGCAAGCAGCTGAAGCAATTTGTGACTTTTCCACTACATCTTTATAAAGATTGTGAAAATTGGGTGCCTGCTTTGGAAGGCGATGAATACGACACCTTCAATCCAGAGAAAAACGGAGCCTACGACTTCTGTGAAGCAGACTGCTTTTTAGCGTTTCGTGGCAATGAGATTGTGGGTCGCGTTGCTGCCATCATCAACCACAAAGCCGATGACGATCAGCACCTCGTCCGTTTCGGTTGGCTCGATTTCATAGAGGACGAAGCAGTACTGAAAGCGTTGATTGACACTGTCGCTGAATGGGGCAAACAACGAGGTCGCACCGACATGCGAGGTCCGTGGGGCTTTACCGACATGGACAAAGAAGGCTTGTTGGTGGAGGGTTTCGAGCATTTGAGCCCGTTTACCTGCCTCTACAACTATTCCTATTACGGCCCGATGTTAGAGAAACTCGGCTTTGTGAAAGAAGTCGATTGGACCCAGCGAACCTTGGAGGTGAATCCCAAACTGCCACCCATGTTCCGGTTTGCTAATTTGGTAGAAGAGCGGTCGAAGTCTCATGTTGTGCAGCCCAAAAGCATGAAAGACTTGAGCAAGCGTTACGGCATGGAGATTTTTCACATGTACAATGAATCTTTCGCCCCGTTGCATGGTTTTTCACCCTTGACAGACAAGCAGATAGATGCATACCTCAAGACGTATGTGCCCATTTTGGACAAAGACTTTGTGGCAGTGGCGGTCAACGAGAAAGACCAGCCGGTAGGTTTCCTTTTCTGCGTGCCTTCACTCTCCCAAGCGGTGAAGAAGTCCAACGGTCGCCTTTTCCCCTTCGGCTTTATTCATATTATGAAGGCGTTGAAGAAAAACGACACGTTGGAGGCACTCATAATGGGTGTAATGCCTGAGTATCAACAATGTGGAATACCAATGCTTTTATTCAAGTACCTGCATGAGAACTGTATCAAGCGGGGTATCAAGACTATCATCATGAACCCTCAATTGGAGGAGAACTACAAGGTGCAGACGCTGTTCGGGGAATACAAGACCAATCCGTTTATGCGCAGAAGAGCATATAGACGGCATGTGTAAGGTAAAGCCGGGAGGATTCGATTGGTTACAATTTGTAATAATTACCAAGAATTTTTCCGAACCACCGTGCGGGTAGAGTGCGTTTGAGCAGTACGGAAAGGCGTTGCTCGAACGATGCCACTACATAACCGAGGTGCGGATGTTTCTTACGAATGATTTGGCTGATTTTGCGAGCTAACACTTGCGGTTTTAACCCGCTGGTTTCGTCGTGTTCCACCTTTCCCATTGATTCGGCGTAGGTTTTGTAGGCTTGCATGGCTTCGGTGTTGACGGTCTTTTTCCGACTGGCCGTGAAACTCGTGGAAAAATCGCCAGGACGAACAACAACAACCTGGATGCCAAACTGTTGGATTTCAAGTCGCAATGCTTCGCAGTAGCCTTCGATGGCGAATTTACTGGCAGAATAAAAACCTTGGAACGGCAGTCCCATCACGCCTCCGATAGAGCTCAAAGCGATGATTTTGCCTGCCCCTTGTTTGCGCATAAAGGGTAGCACGGCCGTCACGAAATGTACTAATCCCATGAAGTTAGTATCCATCTGCTCCCGTATTTCCTCTTCGGTGGCAAATTCCACTGGTCCACCGATGCCCATGCCAGCATTATTGACCAGCACATCAATACGGCCTTCTTTGTCAAACACCTGTTGCACAGTACTTTTCACAGCTTCACGGTCGCGCACATCCACTCTCAGGTAATGCACTCCAGGGATCGGCTCCACCTCACGACGGACCGTACCATACACAATATGCCCTTCCTGCGACAAAAGCCGGGCGGTTTCTAAACCAAAACCTGACGAAATGCCTGTGATGAGAACGACCATGACTAAATAACACCGGCTTCCTTAAATGCTTTGGTAATCTTGTCGATAGCCTCATCCACCTGTTCGTAAGTGTGTGTGGCCATCAGAGCAAATCGTATCAGCACGTCGTTTTCGGGCACGGCAGGTGCGATGACCGGTGTGACGAAAACGCCATCTTCCAGCAAGCGTGAGCAGAGCCAGAAAGCTTTCTCCGAATTCCGCACAAACAGAGGAATGATGGGTGTTTCGCTACGTCCCGTCTCAAATCCTCTCTCTTTGAATTGTTTATGGGCATAATGGCTTACGTCCCAAAGATGTTGGATGCGCTCAGGTTCATCCAACATGATATCGATTGCCTTGCTCACCGAAGCCACGTTGGAAGGCGGCATACTGGCGCTAAATATCAACGAGCGAGCATTGTGTTTCAGATAGTTGATGGTGTCGAAATCGGCCGCGATGAAACCGCCCAATGAGCCGAACGACTTCGAGAAGGTACCCATTATGAGATCGACTTTATCGGTTAAACCGAAATAGTCAGCTGTTCCTCTTCCCTGATGCCCCAAAACACCCAAAGAGTGGGCGTCGTCGAGCATGATGTCGGCATCATATTTCTCAGCCAATGCCACCATTTCAGGTAGCGGAACAATATCGCCCTCCATGGAAAACACCCCATCAGCGACAATCAGCTTGATGGATTCGGGTTCGCATTGTTGCAAACACTTCTCCAAATTTCCCATGTCATTGTGAGCATATTTCAACGATTTGGCAAATGCCAAACGGCTGCCCTCTATGATGGAGGCGTGGTTGAGCCTGTCGAGCAACAAGTAGTCGTTGCGGCCGCACAGCGCGGACACCACTCCCAAATTCACTTGGAATCCCGTGCTGAAACAGACAGCTTCATCTTTGCCTACCAATTTGGCGAGTTTATTTTCCAATTCAACATGAATGTCAAGAGTACCGTTAAGAAAGCGAGAACCAGAGCAGCTGGTGCCGTATTTGTCGATGGCGGCCTTTGCGGCTTCCTTCAGACGCGGGTCGTTTGAGAGACCGAGATAGCTGTTTGAGCCGAACATCAGCACATTTTTGCCGTTTATCCTCACCACAGTGCTTTGTTCGGACTCTATCGCCTTATAATATGGATAAATTCCTTTTTCTTTTGCTATTTGCGGCGCCCTGTATTGTGCGCATTTGTTTCTTAGAATATGGGTTTTCATTACGCTTTCTTATTTATATTTAGTTCGAAACGAGATTTATTTGCTTGATTCATTATAAGTTACGCTTCGTTGTCCAAGCTTGCAAAACAAACAGCAAAAATAGTATTTTTTCAATAAAAAACACTATATAAATATATAGTGTAATTGACAAAAAAACGGACGCAACGCGTGCGTCCGTTTCAATATCTTCCTAAAGAGGTTTCTTATTTACGAATAATCGGCAGCGAAGTGACACCACGATTGGTGAAAACCTTCGCATAATAGGTACCCGTTGCGAGAGCTCCGATGCCCAATTCCGCAGTGTTGCTGTTGACCTCGACGCTCTTCAACAGTTGTCCGTAAAGATTGTACAATTCCACCTTCTCGATATCCAATCCATCCTCTTTCACATTAATGAAAACATTGCTTTCGGCAGGATTCGGATAGACGACAAGATTGTCGCGCAACTCGTAAGTGATAATGCTTGATGGATTGTAGTCATACATCGCAATAGCACTGTTGACCATACCCTCTTTCATGGCAATGGCTTTGATATAGTAGTGGACATTCAGGTAGAACGGAACGTCAGAGGTGTACTCGTAACTATTCTCGTCAGGATCAGTATTGTCGATGGTATAATAGAGAGAAGCTCCATCTGTGGAACAGGTAATGTTCATGAAATAGAACTCACCGGAGCGGTAGAAATCGAATTCTGGAGTGGCCACTGTGTCAAGGACTGGTGCCGAATGGATTTCGATATCGTTGTTGTCACGCGGGAAGATTTGATAGGCATTATTTGTAGCGAAGTAACTGACAAAACCGGTTACATCGGCTATGTCTCCTGCAGAAATTGTCGTGGTAATGGTATTGAAACGGTCGAAAATGGCCATTGTATCGCCATTTTGCACGAATCGGGTATCATCGATGAACACCACGTCGTTCAACTTCACAAATTTGGACTCGTATGTGTCAGCATATTGCGTTTTAATGTCTGTAATGGTGGTAGTGGTCGGCATCACGGTCACGGGCGTTCCGGAAGCGGCGTTGGCATTGTGTGTGGGTTCCATCTCCACCATGCCACTGTATAATTTGTATTTTCCGAAGATACCGCCCTCAATCACATCGCCTTCGTTGTATTGAGTGGTGATAACCGGAGTGTTGTAGTCGTAAATGAGCAGCGCGGCGGAGTTGTCCTCCACGAAGATGTATCTGCCGCTACGGAACACGAAGGTCACATCGCTCATAATCTGTTTTTCCACACCAGTGGCGGCAGCGGCCTTGAAGGCGGCGATATTGGACACTTGTTCGGGGAAGGTGATGGAGACTGAAGCCGTGGAGCTCGGGATCATACCGGATTTCCATGCTTTGGCCACAATCGTGCTGTTGGTCGTCACCGTGAAGGGCGCGGTATAGATAGTGGAAGCATCGGTCGGTTCGGCACCATCGATGGTATAACGAATCACGGCGTCGGCATCCGTGCAGGTGATGGTCACGGTTTGCGGTTCATAGTAAGTGTTGGTGGCAGGTGTGATCACGGGCACGCTAACAGTATCGGGAGCTGGCGGAACAGTGACGGTGTAGTTACCAGTGGTGATGTCGCTGTTTTCCCAACCCGTCTTCACAGCGAGGGCTTTCAGAGTGTAGGTTCCCGGTGAGCTGAGGATGAGAGGAGTCGTGTAAGTGGCGGATGCAGCGGTGGGAGTGGTGCCGTCAGTGGTGTAGTGGATTTCAGCGGTGGGGTCAGCGCAGGTCATGGTCACAGTGATAAGTGTATCTTCATCGGTAGCGGGTACAAATACTGGGGCCGGCAGCTGCGCAGTTGCCGTCAGTGCGACCTGTACACTCAAAGTGCCAGAAGCCAAAGAAACAGTGCCCGTTGCAGGCTCGGTGCCGTCAAAAGTGACGGTAACGACGGTGTTGCTGTTCGGATTGGTGATGGTGGTAGGACTCAAGGTGAAATGTGCGTCACTGCAAGTCAACACAATGGGGTTGTCCAAATGTGCGCCACTCACGGTGAATGTCTGGGTTAGTTGCGTACTTGTGAAGCTCAATGAAGGAGTACTGACAGTCAAAACCGGCTCAAACACAACTGTATAGACAGCAGTGGCGGTCTCGCTGGCGAACCAATCGCTCTTGAATGCTTTCGCCTTCACAGTGGTGGTGGCGGTCAACGAAACGGGAACCGAATAAAGCGTAGAAGTTTCGGCAGGTTCTGTGCCGTCGATGGTGTAGCGAATCTCCGCACCTTCAGTTGCGCAAGTGATGCTGAAGGTTACACTGTCGGCGTAAGTGCCAGTGCCTGGAGTGAATAGAGGGGCCTCCACAGTCGGGGCGGTGATGGTAACCATGAAAGTTGCCACGTCACTGTTCTGATAATTCTCCTTCACAGCAATAGCCTTGATGGTACTCGTCTCCGTAATCTGGAACGGCGCAGTGTAGAGCGTGGAGGAATCTGTCGGGGTTGTACCATCGGTCGTATAGTAAATGGCTGCGCTATTGTCGGCAGTCATGGTTACGGTGGAGCTGAAATAGAAGGTGTTGTCTGCCCCGGCACTCTCACCTGTGGCGGTAATGACTGGTGCATCGAGCACTGGTGCGATAACGGTAAATGAAGAGGTCACACTGACAGAAGGGGAGATGGGAAGTGAATCCGGGCCCACCAAAGTAGCTGTAAAATCGAACTCACCGGCAGGCAGCGGAGAAAGAGGGAATAAAGAAACAAAATCCATCATCATTTGGTTTAAATAGATGACATTTGTTCCCAAAAAGATTTCCAAGAAATTGGATTCTATTTTGAGGTATCCATCTGTATCCAAGGCGAAATTCTGAATATCAATGGATACATGCAAAGTGTCGAGCGTGCTATAAACCGATTCGTTCTGAGGTTCGTTGATGGTGAGCGTGGGATTTAACACAGGAGCGGCTCCTGATAACACCATGATATTGTCAATTTGCCAGCCAGCCGCCGAAGATTCTGTGCTGGTGTAGATCCATGCGAAATAGATGGGCGCGGTACCAATAACATCAAAATCTCCAGAATTCGTCCAAATCCAGTTGTTGCCTGTACTAAAAACAAATTCGTCGGTGATATCATTCCATGTAGCCGTTGCAGGAGAACCCGAACCGCTGTAATCGGTGGAATACTTTACTTGTAGGGCTGGTCCAGTATATTTGGTTGCACTTTCAAATGACATAGTCACACCGCCGGGATTCAACGGGACAATAGCGGGTGTAATCAACCACGATTCGCATGCACCGAGGTTATAGGCGTTGGCATAAGCATAATTGTTTCCATTATTAGTGCCTGTGGTCCAAGAATATGTCCCTGAAGCGTTAACGACTGTCATCAGGTTCAACCCGTTGGTTTCAAAGTTTTCAAAGAAGATAGGGGTGTAGTCTAAAATAGTGATAGACTTCGTCATAACCGAGCTGCTGTTGTCGTTCAAGATAGCGATAGCCTTTAGCGTGGTAGTAGAGTTGATGGTGAAAGGAGCGTTGTAAAGTGTTGAAGAAGAGGTGGGTTCGCTACCGTCCACGGTGTAATAGATGGAGGCATTGTCGGTGATACTGCTCAAACTAACGATAACTGAACCGAAATAAGTGTCGGTGGATTGCTGGGTGCCTGAGATGGTTACGACAGGTTCCCCCACAAAATTTTCGGGAGTGATGGGCGTAATGGTCACGTCATCGACAATCAAATGGTCGTTTTCCGTATTGCGCAAGGAGAGGATAAATTCGCCGTCATCTGTAGTAACGGCAGCTTCAATAGTATCAACGCATTGTTGGTAAGTGGTACTGTTAATGCTATAATAAGGGCTGTATGATGAATAGCCACTACCTGATTGGCGACCGTCATACATCGCCACACGAATGTCACCGTGTCCCTTCACCCAAAAAGAGATTTCATATTGGGTGCCATTGTCCACATGAATGGTCTGGGTGGTAAAACGTTTGTGAGACGAGGTTGTATTAATAAGCTGACATGCATAATTGCCTGAATGTGCACCAGTTGTGACTTTAACCACATTGGATGCGGCGATGTTACTCTTGGAGCCCAACCAACCGTCAGGAGACGTACCCGTCCAGCTTTCAAATCCGCCATTGGTGTTGATTTGAGCGAATCCTGAAAACGAAAGCAGCATCATACATAAAGTTAAAACACTGCAAAAAATAGATTTCTTTTTCATACTATTGTTGTTTAATTATTTGAGTCTCTGTTTTTTATATAATCAACGAAGGCTTATTTCAAAACTGCAAATATACATTTTTTCTTACTTTAATATATGTAGTAGATGGATAGATGCCTCTACAAAATCTTTCATAACGACGATTCGCAGCAGCGAATGCAATTCTTCATCAGAAATTTGTGCGAAATAAGCAAAATAGTGCCATAACTCTTTCAAATTGGCCAAAGTGCCGTTTTCACCACGGATGGGAAGCAAAGCCTCAACCAAATCATGGTAAAAGATGCCGAATCGAGATAGTTTGTCTCCAATCTCTTGATTCTTAATTTCTTCGGCCAAAAATGGATTGCGAAGCATTCCGCGTCCCAACATCCACGCGAACACCATCGGAAATTTTTCAGAAAGTGTCTTATAATCCTCTTTGGAGAAAATATCGCCGCTATAGACGATTCTGTGACGTGTGATGCTGCAAAACTCTTCAAAAAGGTCCCAATGAGGCGTTCCTTCATAGAGTTCATCTCCCAATCGAGGATGGATGACCAGAAAATCGAGTGGATAGCCATTCAATCGTGACAGCAAATCGCGGCCTTCCTTGGCATCGTGCAGACCGAGGCGCATTTTCAGCGATAGTCGGAACGGGGTTTTCGCGGTGACCTCTGCCACGATATGTTCCACCAAATCTGGATGCGGCATCAATCCGCACCCGCGCGTGTGTCGCACCACTGGTGAGGAAGGACAACCGATATTGAGATTAAACTGCTCGTATCCAAATAGTTCGTGGAGAATCTGCATCGTATCCACCAAATAATCGGGACGGTTGCCCATCAGTTGCGGAGTGAGCGGAACGGCAGAGTTATGTTCAGGAAAAATATCCTGCCATACCCTTTTGTTGAGTTTCCCGCGCGGCTGAGATGGCAAAAAGGGGGCCATATAACAATCTATGCCGCCAAAATGACGGCATAGGATGTTTCTAAAAGTATGGGAGGTAATCCCATGTAAAGGGGCTAACCAAAGTTGCGGGTTCATTAGCGAATGACCACTTTCCGAGTGCTTTCTTGTCCTCCAATATTCAATGTAAGCATGTAAACACCTGAAGGGTACTGTTTTACATCAATGGAGGTTTTGCCTGTCATTGTACCCGATTTCAGGGTTCTGCCCGTCAAGTCGCGTAATGTCCACTTGCAAGGCTGGTCATTGTCGAGTTGCAAAAACAGCACATCAGAGGCTGGGTTGGGGTAGATCTTGTCGTGTTGGATCTCCACGACGGGCACATCCACGCCGTATTCCAATTGGACATCGTCCACGTAAAGAACGGAGGTGCTGTTTAGGGCAGTGGAGGAGAAGATGATAATCATGATAGAGTCGCTTGGAGCATTCGGGTTTTCAAACTCGACAGCAATTTTCTCGTAATTGTTAGGGTCGAGGTTAAAGAATTGTTTATGAGCGAAATCCACAAGTTCTCCATTTCTTTTGGTCATAGCAATCACCGCCATGGTGTCATTCTCCTGAGGCTGATATTTGGCCCAAAGCGTCACATAACGAGGTGTGGAGGGGCAAGGGATGCCTGGAGAGAGAACTTTCAAGAGAGAGGCAAACACGGCCAACGAGGAAGAATCTATCACAGGTACATTTGTAGTGTCTTGGAACATTTGAATGATAGAGAGAAAATCCTGCATCGGAATGTTAAATCCTTCAGCTTCACCAACTTGCAAAAATCCTGGAATAACGAAAGAGAAGCCGACGTAAGGGATTGTCAATTCGCCAGAAGTGATTTGTACGGCCTTGTTGCCGCTATGGGTATCGTTAGCTTCAGTGCAGAAATTGACCTCTATCGGAAGATTGGCGTATGAGGAAACGTTAAGATTACCCAATATACCCGGGGTCCAACCCACGGGTTTGCCGTAAGACCACATTTCAAAATCTCCGTTGGGGATTGTTGTCTGAGCATGAGCGCCAACAAAAGCGGCCAAAATTGCCAAAAATAGTACGGTTTTTTTCATATTTATGATTTATTTATACATCACGTTTATAAGCGTTAGCAGCCAACCAGAGAGTTTTCAATACTCTGTTGAACTAAACGCCGCGAAAATAAGATTTTTTCTCGAATCTCCGTCATATTATTTTTTTCGCCATATTTTTTATACCTTTGCAGCCTCAAAAAGAATATTGAAAATATGAAGAAATCGGACATTCTTGTAATAGGTGTTATTGTTCTGTGCCTGCTGCCCTTCTTCTTGTTTGACGGCGTTTATGACTCATATTGTGCAGCTAATCAACGTTTTCCGTTGTGGATGGCTTTTTTGAAATTTGGTATCTTAGCTACTTTTGGCGAGATGTTGGGCTGCCGGGTGAAAACCGGAGAGTACTACCACAAAGGCTTCGGTCTTGCGCCGAAATTTGTCGTTTGGGGACTTTTGGGTATGTGGATTGCCTTGGCGATGAACGTGTTTCGTCTCGGCATTCCGGCATTTATGGAGCGTTATACTGCCTTTAATGGCATCTCTGCGGCCATGTCCGGACCGATGTCGTGGATGAAGTTGCTCGGTGCTTTCTGCGTGAGCACGATGATGAACACCTCCTTCGCACCTGTCTTCATGACTGTCCACAAAATCTCCGACATGCACATCAACGAGCACGGCGGTGCCTTCTCCGCACTGTTCAAGCCTGTGGCCATCAAACGCCACATCTGTGATATGGACTGGGGCGTTCAGTGGGGCTTCGTTTTCAAGAAAACAATTCCGCTGTTCTGGATTCCCGCCCACACGCTCACCTTCTGTTTGCCGCAGGATCTCCAAGTGCTCTTCGCCGCCTTCTGCAGCGTGATTCTTGGATTGTTTTTGTCAATAGCAGCAAAGAAACAGAATTGACCTTGACATTAAACTTAGCCCCTAAGCCAGCAATCTTCTAATTATTCATTTTCTAAGCTTGTAAACGAGTAAATCTTAAACCTTAAACCAATATGTACTTTATCATTTTCATCGTCCTGATGGTCGCGAGCCTCATCGTCCAGAAAACCCTGACATCGCGCATTGAAAAATATTCGAAAATACCTCTCAGCAGCGGCATGTCCGGCAAGGAGGTGGCTGAGAAGATGCTGCGAGACAACGGCATCTACGACGTTCAGGTGACCTGCACCAGCGGATTCCTCACCGACCATTACAATCCGGCGACAAAAGTGGTCAACCTTAGCCAAGGTGTCTATGAGGGCCGCAACATTGCATCCGCAGCCGTCGCCGCACACGAATGCGGACACGCCGTGCAACATGCCACTGCCTATCGTTGGCTTCAGATGCGCTCGCAGATGGTGCCTGCCGTACAGTTCGGTTCGCAGTTCTCGCAATGGATTCTGCTTGCCGGTATAGTGTTGATGAGTCTCAATATGTTGGGAATCGGTCGTTGGGTGTTGCTTCTCGGCATTGCCTTCTTCGCCCTCACCACCATATTCTCGCTCATCACTCTTCCGGTGGAGTACAACGCTTCCGAGCGAGCTGTGGAGTGGCTTGACGGTCAGTCTATTACTACTGGTAATGAAACCGTGATGGCTAAGGATGCCCTCAAGTGGGCCGCCCGCACCTACCTTGTTGCCGCAATCTCCTCTCTGGCAACCTTGTTGTACTATGTGATGATCTTCCTCGGCAGACGGGATTGATTCATCATTCATAATATTCTATAATGCATAATTGGTCATGAAAAAGATTTTATTATTAATGATAGTTTGCGCATTATCCCTGTCTTCGTTTGCGCAGGTGCAGTTATACCCATATAAGAATCCTCCTGAGAAATTGAAGTACACTGGGAAGGTGAGTTACGCACTCCCGACGACCACTTTCAAGATGACCGTTACGGTGTCGAAAGTGCAAGAGGTGCGCGGATATTTTGCGGATTATGCCGAGAGCCTCCTCGGGCTTACGAACATCATTCAGCAGAACCGTACCTATTATACACTCAATTCAGTTGAAATCGAGCCGATTAGGACCGCCGACATGGAACAATGTTTCACGGCCTACACCTCCAATGCGGAAATCGCCAAGTCGTGGTTTGAGCATGGAGCCCAGCTCTCCCCATTTGTGACAGCTCCCAAGGCATATACCTCGCACACATCCTCTTTGCCAGATTTCTTCAAGAATTACGCCGACATCTCCTATACACAACAATCTGAGGCGTTTGTCGATACCAAAATCATTGACGGCGTGGTGACGCAAGTGCCTGCCAGTCATACGAAAACGGTCTCCAAGAGCTTCGAGAGCAAGGCGCGTGAGGCCGCCGATGCCATCATGAAGAGCCGCAAAGACCAGTACAACTTGGTCGCCGGCGAGCAGGAAACCCCCTATTCCGGCGAGGCGTTGGCAATTATGCTTTCGGAACTCAAAAATTGGGAGAACAATTATATGAGTCTGTTTGCAGGAGTATCCCTTTCTGACACAATTGTTTACGTGCTTTACATCACACCCGATGCCAAGGACATCTCCCCAACTGGGGCCGTTGCCTTCTACTTTAATGACAGCAAGGGACTTAACTCCATGGAAGGCAATGATTCTGATGCTTATCGCTTCCATTTCAGGCACTTCTATGGGAAATACACTTCGAGAATCGCGTGTGACTACCCGTTGTATGGCATGTTGACCCGCACGCAGAGTCCCGTTTTCGTGACCCTGACGCATAACAATAAGCAAGTGCACGACTTTGGCATGATAAACATGTATCAAGCTGGTTCCGAAGAGGTTATTCCCCTTTCACCCAACCGGAATGTGAATATCGATGAGATTGGTGTTGTGTTTTAAGAGATTTCCCGTACAGAACTTATAACGATGAGAATTTCAAGCCATACCCTCATGCTGATGCTGGCGGTGGCTTTATGCCTCTCCGGCTGTCAAAAGATGCAGCAGAACAAGCTGAACCGCCAAATGAAGAAGATGGCCAAAGTCTATTTGGAAAAAGAAGAAGTCAGAGATTATAAAAAACTGACAATCAGGTGTGTGGATACCATCACGGAGTTTAGCTACGCCAAATTGACATCAGAACTGTTGGGGAATATGGAAGGTATGTATGAACAGATGTATTGGGACGAGTCGAATGACACCTCCAAACGCGAAGTTGTCGGATTGTACCTCAATGAGATACGGCGTACAAGAGCCGACTTTGAGGATTTGATTGACAACGGTGACCTCCTAACCGAAGGCGTTTTGTTGTACATGGTCTCAGGTTCGTTTGTAAAGGATGGCAAAGAGCAGGATATGACTTTTTTGGTGAATGCGGACAAAAAGTCGCTGCACACTTTGGATCCGTTCGGTGACAATTTATTGTATAAGGACGAAGAGTGATGTTCCCTTGGGGTGGTGAGCGCCGTTTCAACGCCTACAGTCATTATTGTCGCACCCATTTCGGGGGCAGAATCCAAAAGCTGCCAGTGGATGCGGGCTTTTCTTGTCCGAACCGCTTGAATCGCACACAGGGTGGTTGCACCTACTGCGCCAATAATGCTTTTTCTCTTTCTTATCTTGCTGAAATAAAAGATGTAGTCTCACAGTTGAAGCAAGGAAAAACTTTTTTTCAGAAACGGTATCCAAAAAATTGTGGATATTTTGCTTATTTCCAATCATATACCAACACAAACGCGCCTTTAGAAATCCTTCGGGACAAATTCGAGGCAGCTTTGAACATGCCTGATATTAAAGGACTTATCATTTCCACACGTCCCGATTGCCTGTCCGAAGAGGTTTTGGATTACTTGTCGGGATTAAACACCCGCACCCACCTGACCGTCGAAGTCGGTGTGGAAAGTTTTCATAATGAAACGCTTACACATATTCATCGTGGTCACACCGTGGAGTGTACATTTGAGTCATTCAAGGAGTTGTGTTCACGAAACATCAGCACCTGCGCTCATCTTATTTTCGGTTTACCTAACGAAACAAGAATGCAATGGCTTTCGGATGTTCAGATACTCAATCAGTTACAGCCTCAGTTTGTAAAATTTCATCAGTTGCAGATTTTCAAAAACACCGCGATGGAAGCAGAATACCGAGACCATCCCGAACGTTTCCATCCGCTTTCTGCTGACGATTACGTACAATTTCTGTGTGATTATTTGGAACGCATGTCCCCTGAAATCGTCATTGAACGTCTTTCCGCCGAAGTTCCTCCTCGTTATCTTGCTGTCTCCCAGTGGAATTTATTAAGACATGACAGATTGGTGAGGAAAGTTGAGGAAGAATTGCGGCGGAGAAACACTTGGCAGGGCGTGGCTGTTGACGTAACTACTAACTGCCAACCATTCGTTTCCACAGAGCGTTCAAATTTAACAAATAACAGTTAAAATTAAAAATATTTTTATCAATTTGTTATTTTGATTAAAAATTTTGTATTTTTGCCGCGAAGACAGAAATATGAAATAACATGTTGATAAGAACGAACAATTGTGCATTGGTGGGGGTTGCCGCAATACCCATCATTGTGGAAGTCAACGTAGATAATGGAATTGGCTTCTTTTTGGTCGGGTTACCCGACAGTGCGGTAAAAGAGAGTCAACAACGCATCGAAACAGCTTTAAACGCCTATGGGTACAAGATTCCGGGTCGGAAAATTGTAGTGAACATGGCTCCGGCGGACATCCGCAAAGAGGGCTCGGCCTACGATTTGACGCTGGCCATCGGCATCTTGGCCGCGTCGGAGCAGATTGCCGGGGCGGCGGAACTAGAGGACTATTTTATCCTCGGGGAATTGTCGCTGGATGGAAGTCTTCAGCCGATCCGCGGGGCGCTGCCCATTGCCTTGGAGGCGCGGAAGCGGAAGAAAAAGGGGGTGATCCTGCCCGTCCAGAACGCCAGGGAGGCCGCAATCGTCGATGGCATCGACATTTTGGGAGCCACGGATATCAAGCAGGTGATTGACTTTTTCGACAAAGGAATTCCCATTGAGCCCACCCGTATTGACGTGGCTAACGCTTTCAACGAAAGCCTCAATCATTACGAGTATGATTTCTCAGACGTGAAGGGGCAGGAGAACATCAAACGGGCGATGGAGATTGCGGCCGCGGGCGGCCACAATGTGATTCTGATCGGTCCCCCGGGTTCCGGCAAGACCATGTTGGCCAAGCGGTTGCCGTCGATTTTGCCGCCGCTGTGCTTGGAAGAGGCCTTGGAGACCACCAAAATCCATTCCGTGGCGGGCAAGATGAGCCGTTATGCCTCCATCATCTCCACCCGGCCGTTCCGTTCGCCGCACCATACCATCAGTGATGTGGCGTTGGTGGGTGGCGGCACGCACCCGCAGCCGGGCGAGATTTCGCTCGCGCATAACGGTGTGCTCTTTCTGGACGAATTGCCGGAATTTAAGCGGCAGGTGTTGGAGGTGATGCGGCAGCCGTTGGAGGAACGGCGGGTCACCATCTCGCGGTCAAAGTATTCGGTGGAGTTCCCCGCCTCGTTCATGTTCATCGCCGCCATGAATCCCTGTCCGTGCGGCAACTACAACCACCCGACGATTGCCTGCACCTGCAAACCCTTCGAGGTCCAGAACTATTTGAGTAAGATTTCGGGACCTTTGATGGACCGCATCGACCTGCACGTAGAGGTCGTCCCGGTCAGCCACGAGGAGTTAGCGTCCGACAAGCCATCGGAGCGGAGCGCGGAAATCCGCAAGCGGGTGGTGGCGGCGCGGGAAATCCAAAAGCAGCGGTTCGCGGGACACCCGGGACTCTTCGCCAACGCGCAGATGAGCAGCAGGATGGTGCGGGAATATTGCCGCATCGACGAAGCGGGGCAGCTGCTCCTGAAGCAGGCGATGGACCGCCTCGGTCTCTCCGCCCGCGCCTACGACCGCATTCTCAAGGTTTCCCGCACCATCGCGGACCTTGACGGCAGCCCGAACATCGAAATCGGGCATTTGAGCGAGGCCATCAATTTCCGGAATCTGGACCGGGACAATTGGGGGAGGCGGTGAGGTTTCGCCCCTGAAGGGGCATTGGGAACCCGTCCGTGAACGTCGTTCCTACCGAGCTTGTGTCCCTGCGGGACAAGGCGTCCGCCTGGTGGCGACCTTCTACCGGGTTTGTGTCCCTGCGGGACATGTTTCGCCACTAAAGGGGCATTGGGGGTCGGTCGGGAACACCGTTTCTACCGAGCTTGTGTCCCTGCGGGACAAGGCGTCCGCCTGGTGGCGACCTTCTACCGGGTTTGTGTCCCTGCGGGACATGTTTCGCCCCTGAGGGGGCATTGGGGGTCGGTCGGGAACGCCGTTTCTACCGGGTTTGTGTCCCTGCGGGACAAGGCATCCATCGTGGTCGTTGAGCCTTACGGGGCTGTTACGCCGGTGGAACATACATCCTCGCTGTACCCGCCTGTGCAAATCCGTACCGGTCGCGAATAGCCCCGTCAGGGGCCAAAGCTCGGTAGAAGGGAGCCGCCGCCCATGTCCCTCGTCCCGATAGGGACGAAAGCTCGGTAGAACGGGAAACATCACGGTTCCCCGTAAACGTCCCTTCAGGGACGAAACAAAAGACGAAAAACAATTATCACACAAACAAATCAAACCATTATGAAATCAATGAGAAACAACACCTACACGCAAATCCATATCCAACTGGTTTTTGCAGTTCAAAACAGGGAATCCCTTATCCTCGATTCTTGGAGAGAGCGTCTGTACAAATACATGATTGCCATAATCCAAAACAACCGCCATAAGGTTCTGGCCATAGGCGGAACGGCGGATCATGTTCACATTCTGATAGGAATGCGCCCATCACAATCGTTGTCCGATTTGATGCAGCACGTCAAAGGGTGTTCGTCGAAATGGATAAACGAGAACAGGTTGGCAAATGGCTGGTTCTCCTGGCAGGAAGGATATGGTGCATTTTCTTACGCAAAGGATGATTTGCCGAATGTCATCCGTTACATCGAGAATCAGGCCGAGCATCATAAACAGAAAGATGTGGTGGAGGAATACAAGGAACTTTTGGAGGAACATGGTGTTGAATACGATGAACGTAATGTTTTTAAGCCAATAGAATGATTTATTGTATTTCTGTCGCCCCTGACCGGGGCGCGGTTTCGTGCCCTGGCGACGATTCCTACCGAGCTGTTGCCCCTGCCGGGGCATTTGTTGGTCGGCAACGGATTACGGGAAACTGGCCGGCCATGAATGGCCCCGGTAGGGGCCTCAGCTCGGTAGAGGGAGACGGTTCGTTTGTCGCCAGGCCCCGGTAGGGGCCACAGCTCGGTAGGGAAGCATGTTGTATTGTAAATTGTTGTCCCGATTAGGGACATCACAAAACAATAAAAATTTTACCTTTGCCGCCAAAATAATCCCAATGCCCCTCCACAGGAAAAAGCATTACGACCAACGCCGGCGACTGATGAAACAGCCGTTCGAGACGCAGGAAAAGGCACAACGGCGTCTCGATTATGTTTTTTACGCCGTCATCGCGGTCGCGGTTGTCGTTGCTATGTCGTTTTCACTGTTCAAAGACCACAACATCGGCAGGGCTGTTTTCTTTTTCCTGTTCCTCATTTGGTGGACTTATTTCGCTTTCAAATCAGATTTGCACCGCCTTGCCAAGAAAAAAGGCTGGGAAACCGTCGCAAAAATGACCTACGACCCAAAAGCGGAGAAACCAAACGAAGAGGCTGCGCTACGGGAAGAACGGCTGAAGAGCCCGATTGATACGGAAACGCTCATTGTCATGGAAAATGTTACAAATCTTGAGGATTTGGAAGCAATCCTTTTCGATTATGTGGAGGTGGAATGCAACACATTATGTGACGACCTGCCCCTGTTGTGGAAGGTTGGAGAGAACCGCTATGCCGTCACGTTCCCCTGCGGTATCTCCCGAAAGCCTTTTTATGAACTGATGGACAATCTGTTATGTTTTCTTGATATGGCAACCGTTTATGGTTGGTGCCGGTCCGGTCTCTTCAAGAAAAAAGGCGACGGATGGCTCTTCTTGCGCAACGGAGATGAGGATATGCTTGTTGCCTATTCGGACGACGGTACTCTTTGGGGCATTGATGCCTCAGACGCGATACTCCGTAACCCACACTATGCCAACGGATTTAAGGAATACCCGACCATCTATTGGGATTCTGCCGAACAGCT
>Ga0310694_10000195_pt1 | contig 90984 bp, 90 predicted proteins | sample 174DNAGHGhighgp2_FD_203884 | JGI IMG/M metagenome (GOLD analysis project Ga0310694, IMG submission 203884) | Sheep rumen microbial communities from Palmerston North, Manawatu-Wanganui, New Zealand - 1742 DNA GHGhigh gp2 (v2) (version 2) | ecosystem: Host-associated > Mammals > Digestive system...
GCAGGGACAGGGATTGGAAGCGCACATGATTGGGTTAATTCCTGAACCACACGTTGAACAAATGCATAATCTACCTGATCCTCCATCTGGTTCTTCATCTTAATGTATTCTTGCATTGATACATCAGTTTTCTGCGGGGTGTTTTGTTGAATACAACTCATGAAAATTAATCATATTTAGTTATATAAAAATATTTTTAATTTTAATTGATAGATTCATATGCTTGTAAAACAATTAACATATAAAGAATTATTGTCATATGTCAGCAATAGATGTGAGTTTAGATCTGACTGTGAATTCTTTCCGAATTTTCATGTAATTGGTAATGTAACGTCTGTTGAAATAAAAGGAAAAGAATATGTTATAAATGTACAAACTGAGCCAACTGGAAAATTAATTCCAATTGGCTCAAAAATGCGAAATTTAACTATCGAAAAATTATAATTTTTTATTTTTGAAGGTTTTCTTATTTTTTACAAATTCTTTTACTTCATCATATGTAGGGTTCTTCTGTAATATTTTAAACAATTCTTTCTCCCATGTATCCTTCGGCTGATGAACATCATTACCCGCATAAAAATCTTCATACGGAATCTTTAACTGCAAATTGTCATATCTGTTTATCTTTATGGGCAGGTTATATTTTGCAGCCGTTCTGATGTCTTTCATGTTTCTTTCAATGTCATCAACATGAATACTGCTATCGACCGCACATGTAACAAACCCATAATCACAAATACTCATACATGATATATTATGTTTTAATACACGAATTACCATGTCCACATCCTCAACTATTGAATATGTAGGATCATATTTAAGGTCTTCATTATTTCTGAACACATCAACATCATACATATATAGCCAACCTACTGATAGGTTTTTATTTATGCATCGTTTACCAGGCTCAGAAAAACCAAGATATGTTGCCATTTTACAAGTGACAAGACCAAGCTGATTATTATTTTTAAATTCTTTTAAGAACACTTCCATCAACTCTTCATATGTAGTCTTATATGAACGATATGAATTCGATGTTGTTCTTTTAGTCGATGCATCAATCTTCTTAATATATGGCTCAAGATCATCATCAACCATAACCATATACTTATAATTATTACTAATGCAATAATTTTTTATGAACTCACGTTTTTGGGCAATATTATCCGCATCACATTTTTCAATATGAATGTCATTATATAAATTATAATATTCGTCAAGCTTTGGGTCTGAATTTGATAAGAATAATATAACATCATATTTGTCACATAATATTTTGTTATCATTTGTTAGACTATCAAGTAATTTTTTTGACCTAAGCCCATAACTTGGAATACATATAGCAATATTACTATTTATCATTTTTTTAATATTTCTGTTATAATGTAATTTTTTAATTCATCGTAACTGCTTCCGTTATCAAGCATTTCATATAGCACATCATACTTTTCTTTATTTTTAAGTTTAGGTAATTCATCAGTATGATAATTTTCATATCGTATTTTATGCATTATTATTCCGTCTGATGATATTCGTAAAGGAATATTATACAATCTTGACGAACGAATTCTGTTCATTTCTCGAGCATGCTCATCTTCACTATGCTCAATTGAATTATTTCCTCTGGAGTCTACCATAAGAAAACGGTAATCACGAATAGAAACTGAAATACCACCATGCATCAAAATATCAAGCCCTAATAATAAATCATCAGTAATCTCTTTATCAGTTATTACATTAATATCATTATCTCGTAAAAATCTGCAATCATATAATGTAAATTGACCAATGTATATTGATTTGTTTACGTATGTACGTCCTGGTTTTGAGAATCCTAAATATGGTAAGCATAATGCGCCACATATTGCTCCATGATATTCTATAGTACGGCTTATCATCACGTCAAGCAATTCTTCAATATCAGTTTTAATTGAACGATATGAATCTGATGTTGTTCTTTTAGACTCAGGCGTAATCTTTTCACATGTAATATCAACGTCGTCTTCAATTATAAAGCCATACGAATATATGTCTGCATTTTCTTTCATGAACTTTACACATTCATTACGTTTTTCTGCAGCAGACTTAGTATCAGCAATTTTTATGTTTACCTTTGTGTCATTAAATAATTTTTGATAATCATTAATCTTTTTATCATTAAGTGACACAAAGACATAAATGTCATATTTGTCAGTGAGATTAATTACCCGCTCAAGTAATTTATGATACCGTAAACCATAACTCATTATACATATGCATGATTTCATAATGATTATGCTGCTTGATATGTTTGTTTAATGTTATTTGCGAATAACACCTTGTTATCTTTATATTTACGTTCAGCTTCCCAGTTGCTGATTACATTAAGCGCATTCTCAACAACCCATTTAGCAGTCTTAACTGGCACATTCTGACCGATTGCGTGGCCTGCCCAGCATGGTTCCATTGTAAAATCATATGGCATACCCATCAACGCAAGAGCCTCTTCATATGAAATGAACCTGTCCTCAGTTGGATGATACATTTGTGGAATTGTTTTAAATATTGCTGCAGGAGTGTGGTCTCCATTAAGAATGAATGGAGTGTCACAATAAAATCCCTTGCCAATTGACACCTTATATCTTACATGATCTATTTGATGAATATATGACTTATTCTGCTTTTCGTTAGTGACAGTTTCGTTTACATAATTAATAAAATCATCATATAGATTTCGTTCAATAATATTACCAATGCCTGTTTTATAAATTATATATTCATTCTTCCAATTATCTCCCCATTTTTCCTGAAAATATTTCAACACTGTTCTTGAGAAGTCATACCCAGGAACAAAATGTTCATTATTAATATGCTTATCAATCTCCTCAAAGAATTCTTTTACATTGATGTGTTTATTCTCAAATGTAAGTTCCGGGCATCCCTTTGAACTGTCACGAACAAACATAACAAATGTACGAGGACGACGTTGACAATTATTATGAAGCTGTGTATCTGTTTTGATGTATACAACTGAATAATCTGTCTGCTCTGCCAATTGATTAAAATATGTTCTCATATGTGCTCCAGTGTTTGTATATAATGCTGGAGCATTTTCCATAATGAACACCTTTGGACGAATATTAGTTAATGCATACTTTGCAATAAATCTCATATTACAGTTCTTTGAGTTCTTTGTTGAGCTTGGCGCGATTGTTGCTGTTGAAAGTCCGGAGCACACGGGCACAGCAACGACCAAGTCTGTGTCAGAATAATCAATTGACACACCATCACCTGCCTCATTAACAAGATTAACATCATCAATAACGTCATCACCAAACATTGTTTTATCCTTGAAGATGTAATAATTTGGCATTCTGTTCTTTGATGTCAAGTAATTAGTCAGGTATCTTTCATTACCGCAGCTAACAGGTTCTCCAGTTAGCTTATGTAACTTATAATCATTTAATCCTTTAAAACTAAGAATTGCCTCCGCAGGATTGCCAATTGCTTCTTCAGCTCCTAAATACATACCACCAGTTAACGGCTGTATCGCAAACCATTTTATTTTTTTAGTCATAATCTTTATATTAATTTTATTATATTATAATTCTTTAATAGTGAAACTTTCCGTATCAAGCTCATATGCATGACAGTTATCAAGCATCTTATTGTTGCCATTCTCAACAGCAGTACCATATTCTATCTGCATATTCTCCCCATAGAATGCCTGAAGAGTATGTCCAAATATTTGTTTAATATTGATTATATTTTGTACTTTTTCAGGAAGCTTTTCTGGAGTATTCAAAGTCTGATACCACATAGTCTCATTACAGTCTGCCCAAATACATGATGCATACCTATCACGACCACCACGATCTTCAGAGATCATATATAGATATTGAAGCCCTCTATTAGTGTTAAGCAAATTGTTTAATGAGAACACAAGATCATCAAGTGTTGTCAACGTATATTGTTCAGTAAATACTGTGTACAACCAACCTGGTGTTACTCCAGCATGAGTGAACAGAATATTATCGTAAGTACAGGCAATCTTAAAGAGTTCTCTATATTCATCAAAACGCTGCTTAATATCATTGCAGTACTTTTGTGAATGCCGAGAATGATACATTGAAAAACTTTTATACGTGTCACTGAAATATGGCATATCATGATTACCTAGCAACAGTTTAACTTTGGCCCTATTCTTATCGGCGAACATCAATATGTCCTGAAAGTTGAATAAAGCGGTCTCTACACTAATATTCTCAAAACCATAAGGATCCATGTAATCACCTAAGAAAATAATCTTGTCATAATCTTCTACGTGACTACATGGTTCTTGCCAAAAACTTCTTCCGTGAACATCAGGGACAACTAATATCTTCATCTTTCTTCAACTTTTAAAATATAATCATTAATATAATCATTTGCAAATATAGTGATGTTTCGTTCATCTTGACCCATCACATTACATAAATTATTAAGTCCTTTAATCCAATCATTAACTATATTGTTTGCCTGCTCATCCGATATATCAATATGCTCATAATTAAACTTTAGCATCACTGTGTTAAATAATCTATTATTTACATTATTGTTATATTCGTTTTGATTAATGAATATCTCTTTTATACATTTTGTTTTATCGTAACCCTTAGTGATAACTGATTGAATATGATTAATATAATTAGCAACCTCACTGCACCAATGATCTTTATTTTGATTACCAAAATCATATAATGCACAATATCTAACAAGACACCAATGTTGAAATAATGGTTGTATCATACCGTTTAAATCCCTCTTTAAATCAGATCTATTCTTTGCCATCTCAAATATATTCATATTTTCAATAGCATCAAGTATATGTTCTGTTAATGTACGCATATTCTTATACCTTTAATCGTCTTGTAATCCTGCCTTTAGTCAAATCGTATGGAGACATCTCAACTTCTACTTTATCGCCAGGCATAATTCTAATATAATTCTGTCTCATCTTACCTGATATATGACATATGATCTCAGTGCCTACATCATCGAGTTCAACACGGAACATAGAATTACCAAGTGCGTCAGTAATAAGTCCTGTCATCTTTATTGCTTCCTGTTTTGCCATTAATAATTGCTTTTTATATAAATAATATATTAATTTTTTAATTAAGTTTTTTAATTGTATGTTTTACTTTTTCTAATGTATCTACTGATTCCTCAAAGAATGGGTCAATAACTTCGGGAGTAAGTTTTGTTCTATCATATTCAATAATGTTAAGATTGGCAAGTGCCTGTCCAAATCTGCTGCTTGGAAACAACAAAAAATAATTATGCAATTCATCAAGAATTTCTAAATTTGCATTTTGTCGTTCGTTAATTTTCTTTTTAATATCATTAGTCATATAATGTAATTTATAATATTATATATATAATATAAAAAAGAACCCCGAAAAATTCAAAGTTCTTTTATTTATATATTGTTAATATGTGTTAAATATGTGTTAAATATGTGTTAATTTTTATTTTAAGTACTTATATCTTACATTGATTAAACTTGTTAATTCTGCAGCCTGTATATGAAGTTGATTGAAATTAACTTTACTCATATCAGTGTTGATAAATTCAAGAATAAGTGCTCCAATCAATATATTATCTCTATCATACATTGCAGTACATATGATACTGTTACAAGGATATTTAGTGAATAAGTCTCTCAATGCTGGGCAGTCGTCAAGCAAATCGTCAAGTTTCTCATATACTAACTGTTGTTCCTGTGAATTATATAGTTTATTGACAGCTCCAGACAAGCCACTAAATGGAAGATCCTTTACGGCAAATTGGACTGATGCTATGTTCTTTTCACACCATTCATATGTACATGTCCACTTAGCAAATGGTGTACCAGATAAGTTCTGATTTGAATTATGAAACTCAACAATAAACACACGTTGTGCACCATGAATATGTCCAACATCCTTAAGACCATCCTTAATCTCTTCAGTAAGTGCCATGCGCTCACCTAACATCTCAGTATGATTCTTTTGTTCGTTTTGTTTGGTATCAAGTAAGTGTCCTAATAATTGGCCTTGTTGGTCAACTATTGTTTGAACTAATTTTTCATTCTGAGTAGCTAACTGGTCAGCTAACTTATCATTCTGTTCTGCCATCTTGTCAGTAAGATTTGAGCCTACCTTCTCAAGGCCAGTATGCATATTGTTTGTGAGCTTCTTGATAGCATATTTACCGCCATAGAATAATACTAAACAAATTATTACTGCATTGATGCCGGCCCACCCATATTCTGCGAAAATATTATACAGTGAATCCATTTTTCTCTAACTTCTTTTCTACTTCTTTAATTTTTTCAATTGTGTTGGCTGCATCATAATATTTGTAGATATCATCTATATTGAATATGTCAGTATATAATGAGTTGTTCTTGAAATATTTAATGTTACCATTCCAAAAATGTTCTGCAGGATCATCATATTTCATACATTCAAAAGCAAACGATGATTTCACTGCATAAATTGCAGAATCAACCATCTTAACACGATGATGAACACTTGACAAAAGATGTGACTTATCTATTGTCTTATCATTAAGTGCCTCATCAACAAACAAATGTGACTTGTTTGATATTCCTGTATATGACGCTACTACATCATACTTATCATCTATATGACTAATACAGTCTCTTAACAAAGAAACTTTTTTAAATATCTGATTTACATTTAATATAATTATCCAATCAGGATGATAATTATGCTCCACACCATAACGGTATGTAGCTCTATACTCGAGATATTCTAATTCCTTTTCATTACCGCATGGATAATGTATATTGTTTTCTTTCTTAAATCCTAATGCTGTTGCATAATCAAGTATATCTTTGTTATCAGAAATAATATAAGTCTGATTAAAAAGATTTAAGTCCTTGATAAACAGATAAGAAAACTTAAGAGATTCTTTATTTATTTGTATAACCTTATCGCTGTTTCCTCTAACAGTGATAAAGATAGGTATTTTTGAAATTATCATAGTCATGAATTTTGTTTTGATATATAAAAATATTAAAATTAAGATGTTTTATAACAAAATAAAATAGGGTAACAACTATTTGCTACCCTATCAAAAATAATTATATTACGTATCTTAAATTTATCTTAAATTTATCTTAACTATTATTTATTTAATGCCTTAGCATCAATTGTTCCAGTTATAAGTTTATTAAGTGCAGAACCCTTAACATCTGGCATTGCAGTAGATCCTTTATCCATATCATCGCCACCTGTATCAGTCTGTGGCATTTCTCCACGGTTATTTCCGTTATGAGCATAATATTTATTTTCTTTTTGAAGATCTAACAAATTATCTGTTAATAAATCTGTGAATTGATTAACATTCTTTAGCTTAGCAGCCTTAGCGAGTTCTTGTGCAGGTTTGCCATTATCAATCTTAATATATTCATTTACCTTATTCCTGATTTGTTTCTCATCCATCTTGAATAAGTTTGCACCTTCTACTGAAGACTTAGGAATTTTACCACCGTTCTGCCCATCCTCTGCACGTTTAGCAGCAAGAACACCCTGGGTAATCTTAAGCATGTCCTGCTCGTGAATCTTCTTAATGTCAGACTTTGGAGATATAATTATATCAAGACACATCATCTTAGCATCCTTATTGAATGCATATGTCTGTGACCAACGATGATGACCATCAAGAATATATTCACCATTAAATGTAATCAATGGAAATGGCATACTTACTGGTTTACTTCCATAATATCTTTCACCGTTCTCCTTTGCAACTTCAACACCATGTTTGAATGGAAAACCTAATGACTTATCAATATCAATTTCTGATTGTGTTGGATGAAGTTTCTTTACGGCAATTGCCTGTAACTTATTACCACGTGCCTTGAATTTATATCCATGTTTTGCCTTTCCAAATGCCTTAATAAGAATTTGTTTAGCGTCCTTATCAGCAAGCATCTTATTTAATTGGTCAACATAATCAGCAAGTGACTCATCTGAATCTAAGTTAGACATAAAGTTATGTATCATCTTTAAATCTTCCTGAGAAAAATTTTCTTTATCACTTAATTTAGTTTTCTTCTCAAGAATATATTCTAATGCATATTCACGTAAATGTTTCATATTATATTTAATATTGTTTTTCGTTATATATTAATAATATTTTATTTCAATCTTTCTTTGAACTTTATCCATTCACTACTATCATTCTGTCTAATTTTTTTACCATTGGCATCATATAGTGTGTAATTATTCCATCCCTTGATTCCTGGACAGATCTTTCCAGAGATATCATAATGACGAACAACATGGTCAATATCAATATTGAATTTCTTCATAAGAATCTTAACAAGCTTAACAGCATTATTAAGTGCAGCTTCTGTATAATACCATCCTTCATGGTTTACCTTGCTTGCGCTATACCCCTTCTTAAGATTTGAACAGATCTCAATTGAGATAGTGTTACGATTTGTTGCCTTTCCATAAAGTTGAGCACCACCTCCAGCAGTATTCTTCTTGTCTCCAACAGACCAACAATAATAGTTCTTAAGATCTGGGTTGAATTGGACCATGTCCCTATCGTCAACACCAAAATCTGCAGATGCTCTTTTTGTCTTCTCCCAAGAATATCTCATGTTAATAGCTCGGCCTGGAGCTGAACTTGCCCCTGCAGTATAATGAATTGCTATATACTTAATTTGTCTATTTGCATATTTAGAAATACAACATTTAAGTGGAGCATATACTACGGAAGGATCCACCTGCTTACTATTTATTGTATTAAGACTATTATCTGATGTAGCTTGTATAAGTGGCCAAGTCTTAGGCCCAACCATACCATCAGGATATACTCCATATTTTTTCTGAAATTCTCTTACAGCAGCTTCTGTCTTTGGACCAAATACACCATCAACAGTTAAGCCTAACTTCTTTTGAACTATCTTAACCTCATCACCTTTACTTCCTAATTTTAATAATGTCATAATATTGTTGTTTATATATTTAGTTTATAATATATTTAAAAATAAAAATGGAATCAATTCGTATGAATCAACTCCAAATGATTATGAAAATACGGGGGGTTACAAATAATGATATTTAATGATATTTAAATATTTTTAGCTTTAGTTATATAAGAAATATAAGAAAATATAAGAAAAGCGTCCGATATGAACGCTTTTTTGATTTTTTTGATTTATTGGTATCGTGAGATACAGAGATGATAAGACTAAGAGGTTGTAAGTATGTTTATGCACTTGCTGTCTCAACAGTCCATCTAGTTGGAACTGCGTTAATGCCAGTAGTTGTCCAAGTTGCTGCGATGTTCTTCACGAATGTACCTGTTGAAGCTACACTATTTACCCAGTATTTTGTATATGTTGTTGAAGGTGTTGTTGTGAACATTGCCTTGATGTAATTAAGCTTTGAACAGCCATAGAACATTTGATAATAACATTGATTTACCAATGTAGTAGCAGGTAACTCTGGTGCTGTGGTTAATGATGTACAACCATAGAACATTTGATAATAACATCTAGTTACTAATGTGGTAGCTGGCAGTTCTGGTGCTGTAGTTAATGCTGTGCAACCATTAAACATGTCACGATAACAATCACTTGCCAATGTGGTAGCAGGTAACTCAGGTGCTGTTGTTAATGCAGTGCAGCCATTGAACATACCACTATAACAACTACCTGCCAATGTAGTAGCAGGTAACTCAGGTGCTGTGGTTAATGATGTACAACCACGGAACATGTCACTATAACAACCACCTACTAATGTATCCACAATAGGTAACTTAGGTGCAGTTGTCAATTTTGTACAGCCATAAAACATACGTGTATATTTTATTTTGTTGGTCAATTTTGATAAATATAAATTTTCTGCAGACACAACATGTGTACAATTATAGAACATATAAGAATAATCATAATTCTCATCATCTTCTATATTATCTTCTATAATTTCATCATCTACCAACTGTTCACCACGCATCAATGTATAAATATTACCACTAACATTAAAATCACATGTAGAATCAACAAAATTTTCATATTGTGTGAAATAACGTCCATATCCCTTAAGTAATAATTTGCTTCCCGCTAATACTGTTGGTGTTGTTATAACCAATGCAGGATTTTCTTCATCTGGATTAATTGTACCACTATCTATACCTTCATAATATTCCTCACCAACATTGTGATGTGACCATGTTTCCCCATTATCTAAACTATAAGAAAATAAGTCATAATTATTATTGTTTAAGTCATATCCAATAAATCTAAATGAAAATGTTCCACTCTCCAGAGCTTCAAATGTGAGGTATTCTCTCGCGTATTTATCTCGAAGTGTCATATAATGCACTATATCAATGTCCTCTGCATAGGACACAGTAGGGTATTCAAACTCTCCCTTAGCAGTTTCATACTGAGACTCAGTCTCAAATAGTCTTAGATATTTCATATGTTGTATAAAATGATGATTTATATAATTTCATATATTGTATAAAATAATGATTTATATAATTTCATATATTGTATAAAATAATGATTTATATAATTAAATTTATGCACTTGCTGTTTCCACTGTCCACCCAGTTGGAATGCCATTAACACCACTTACATTCCATTCTGCAGCACTATTTTTAACGAATGTTCCTGTTGAAGCTACGCCATAAACCCAATTGCTTGTATATGAAGTTGAAGGTGTTGTTGTGAACATGGCCTTGATGTAATTAAGTCTAGAACAACCACAGAACATATAGTTATAACAACTACTTGTCAATGTAGTAGCAGGAAGTTCTGGTGCTGTGGTTAATGACGTACAACCATAGAACATACTTTGATAACAATTACTTACCAATGTTGTTGCAGGTAATTCTGGCGCTGTGGTTAATGAAGTACAACCTTGGAACATATAATAATAACAACCATTTACTAATGTGGTTGCGGGTAGTTCTGGTGCCGTGGTTAATGAGGTGCAACCAAGGAACATATCATAATAACAATAAGTTGCCAATGTTGTAGCAGGCAGTTCTGGCGCTGTGGTCAATGAGGTACAATTTTGGAACATACCTTGATAACAACCCTCTGTCAATGTTGTTGCTGGTAATACAGGTGCGGTTGTCAATGATGAACAACCATTGAACATACTATAATAACAATAATTTGCCAATGTAGTTGCTGGAAGTTCTGGTGCTGTTGTCAATGAAGTACAACCTTCGAACATTTGATAGTAACAACTATCTGCCAAAGTAGTAACATGTAACACAGGTGCTGTTGTCAATGCAGTACAACCACTGAACATACTGTCATAACACTGGGCTGCTAATGTTGTTGCGGGCAATACTGGTGCTACTGTTAATGAAGTACACCCTTTAAACATTTCACTGTAGCAATCTTCTTCCAACGTAGTAGCTGGTAGTTCCGGTGCCGCTGTCAATGAAGTACAGTCAGAGAACATACAATTGTAACAATACTGTGTCAATGTAGTAGCAGGTAATATCGAAGGTGCAGTTGTTAATGAGGTACAAGCAATGAACATTCTATCATAACAATAATCTGTCAATGTGGTAGCGGGTAATTCAGGTGCTGTGGTTAATGATGTGCAACTATTGAACATATTAGAATAACACCAAGTTGCCAATGTGGTAGCGGGTAATTCCGGTGCTGTCGTTAATGATGTACAACCAAGGAACATATCAGAATAACAATAATCTGCCAATGTAGTAGCAGGAAGTACAGGTGCTGTGGTTAATGACGTACAACCGTTGAACATACCAGAATAACAACGTTCTGTCAATGTAGTTGCAGGTAACATAAGGTTTTGTGCAGATACAACTTCGCAAGTTTTTTCTCCGTCATAGTCGCTAAACAGATATGCAAATGTGCCGTCAGTATTACCCAGGTTTTTATTGTTGTAGAAATTATCCCCATAAAGTAGAGACATAACGTTGCCATATGCATTAAATTCGCAGTCTGATGAGAAGAATGAACCTACATAGTCGCCATAATCATCCTCGTCTTTATACCCAGTTTGTGTTGCGATACCTTTCCACAACACCTTGTCACCCTGGTTTACATTGACATTAATGACGAGATGTTCTGATTTGTTATCTGTATTGTTGGTGGTAGTCCATGTTTGCCCGTTATCTGTAGAGTAACTTATTGAGGTTATCATGTCAGTGCCCATTGATTTCCAAATATTGAAGGATATCGTACCACTCTCCAATGCTTCAAACGTAAGATACTCTTTACTATAGTCATGAGGTTTTTCCATATAATGCACCGTATCAGTATCTTCTACATAACTTACAGTGGGGTATTCAAACTCCCCCTTAGCAGTTTCATACTGAGACTCAGTCTCAAATAGTCTTAGTCTTTTCATATATTGTATAAAATGATGATTTATATAATTTCATATGTTGTATAAAAATTGTATAAAAATGATTTATATAATTAAATTTATGCACTTGCTGTCTGTACAGTCCAACCTGATGGTACACCATTTACACCTGTATTTACACCTGTTGCATTCCATGGTGCAGCACTGTTCTTAACGAATGTTCCTGTTGCTGCTACACCGCTTACCCAATTATATGTATATTCTGAAGTTGAAGGTGATGTTGTGAACATTGCCTTGATGTAATTGAGGTTAGAACAACCTTGGAACATATTATTATAACACCCATAACATTTATACAATGAAGTGGCAGGTAACACAGGTGCAGTTGTCAATGCAGTGCACCCGTTAAACATATTTGCATAACAAGTATCGGCTAAAGTTGTTGCAGGTAACTCAGGTGCTGTTGTTAATGCAGTGCAACCTTTGAACATACTATTATAACAACCAATTGTCAATATAGTGGCAGGTAACACAGGTGCAGTTGTCAATGCAGTGCAACCAAAGAACATACTCTGATAACAATAAGTTGCCAATGTAGTAGCAGGTAACTCAGGTGCTGTTGTTAATGAGGTACAACCATAGAACATACTATCATAACACTGAGTTGCTAATGTAATAGCAGTAGCAGGAAGCTCTGGCACTGTGGTTAATGAAGTACAACCTTGGAACATAGCACAATAACAACCCTGTGCCAATTCTTGTGGTAATATTAAATTTTCAGCAGAAATTAATTTATCACAATTAATGAATAAACTAGAAAAATGTCCGCGTTTAATAGGTTGTTTTGTCCATATAAAATCTTCATCTGCATAATCATATCCATATAACAATGATGATAATAATCCACATACATTAAATCTACAAGTGCTACTAAATTTTATAGTGCCGTAAAAATCGTTAATTGATTGAGTATAACCTCTTACATATAATTTTTGATTTGCTAAAACAGTGATAGATTCAGATGTCTCGTGTGGTCTAGCCCAATCAAACCAATCTTCTCCGTTAAATGAGTATTGTAGTTTAGCTCTTGCATATACAGTGGTTTCACCTTCTGAATCATCTCCATAACAAATCATATATGTAAATGTGCCATTCTCTAATGCTTCAAATGTAAGATACTCTTTACTAGGATCAGGTTTTTCCATATAATGCACCGTATCAGTATCTTCTACATAACTTACAGTGGGGTATTCAAACTCCCCCTTAGCAGTTTCATACTGAGATTCAGTCTCAAATAGTCTTAGTCTTTTCATATGTTGTATAAAATAATATATATCTATATTTAAAAATAAAAAATGGAATTGATTCATATGAATCAACTCCAAATGATTGCGGAAATGCAGGGTTCCGACCCCTATTCACCGAAGTGAACGATCTGCTTAGCAGGCAGTCCCTATTCCTCACAGGTTGCTATTTCCAAAAAATTTGGAAAAACGAATTTCCAATTATGTTGTGTGCCTGCGACCCGAGTTGCACGGATTTAAATGGATTTTCAGTCCATCACATAGACTACCTCTGTCACACAGGCTTTGTTGGGCATGTTGGACTCGAACCAACGATCTCATGAATATCAGTCACGTGATTTCACCAACTAATCTAATGCCCAATTTAGCACATCGTGTACGATTCGAACATACATCTTCAGAATTTGGAGTTCTGCATTTTACCAATTAAACTAACGATGCATTTTGAGTCCCATGTTGGATTTGCACCAACGAATACAGGTTTTGCAGACCTGCCCAATAGTCTACTCTGGCAATGGGACATATGTTTGGGAGTTATACGGGAATCGCACCCGTGACAACAGAACCACAATCTGTTATGTTAACTACTACACCAATAACTCCATATTTATATAATATATATAAAAAAGAAACCCACATTTTCATGCAGGTTTCTGAAGTATAAATGTAAATATTGCGTAAAAATATTCTATCATATCAAAATTATACTTCCATATCGCCTGCATTAATGCTATCAAAGCACCAACTACAAAAACTAATATGTCGCATAATTTTGTTCATTTTATATCGTTTATTAATGTTATATATTAATAATATAATAATTATAGAAAAATAATTTAAAAAATTCAAAGATTTTTTTAAAAATGTTTTAATTCAAAAAAATTCAAAGATTTTTTAAAAATGTTTTAATTCAAAAAATTCAAAGATTTTTTAAAAATGTTTTAATTCAAAAAATTTAAATATTTTTTAAAAATGTTTTAATTCAAAAAATTTAAAAAAATTAAAGATTTTAAAAAAATCTATTAATTATGATAAACAATATGATTTTAAATAATCATCATTATAGTATAACATCCTCAATCATCATTAAATTATCAGTAGAAACTTTTCTATCATGAGTTGTTATATCATACCAATCAGGAATAATGTCAACATTACAACTCTTGAACATATCCTTCATGATAGTAATATTAGATATATCCCAGTTTGATATGTCACCTATTGACATTAACAATTTACAGCCAGCAAACATTCTATTAGTAACAGTAACATTTGACATATTCCATTCAGAAATATCAATGTATGCAAACTGTGTTCTTCCTGTGAACAACATAGACATATCAGTAACATTACTTACATCAATATCATTAAGATTTATAGGATTCTGTTTAGATCCTACACCTTGTTTTATTCTTCGTTCTTGTAATATTGTCTTAAGTTCTGACCAACTTTGCGGAGTATACATAGTTTAATTAAAATTATATTTTCGTTACACTAAATTCAAGTACTATCACACCTGCATGACGAATTTGATTTCCATTTCCATCAAGTGAATAACCGATTGTCAAGTCAAGATCTAAATTATCATCAATCTTCTTATTTGCCTGTTTCAATGCACTATTTGATATATTATCCCATGAATTGTATATATAAACAGTTCCGGGAAGTTTCTTGTTAGGATCATATGTGATAGTCACGTCATAAATATTATTTGAACCAGTCAATGTTCTTCTATCAGTAGATGATTCACCTGCAAGTGTTGTGTTAAGTTGAATAGTACCAGACTGCCCATTACCATTCTTTGCAACTGCCCATCGTATTTCAAATCCAGGCCACTTGTTACCAATCTTTTTTGTTGCCTTAGCACCCAATATTGTATATAAATAATTATTACTGTTATCCTCAGTATCAGCAACAACAGGTGGTCTTGGTTGCATTGCTGCAGTGGTCTCGAATCTGAAGTGCAATATGAATCCGTCATTTGCAAATTGGAATGGAACAAATTCAGTATTAATGCCATCACCACCATTAACCTCCTCACCATTGCTACTTGTATTACCTGTAGTATCAATAGTATATCCTGTAACTGTTGGATCACCATTTTCATCATATTCAACCTCTTGCGTGTTAGAGTTACCTTCAACATCAGTTGTGTTGTTGCTTCCTGATGTTGGGTCACCATTCTCATTATAATTCGTTGTAGTATTTGTTGACGAACCATCCGCAGCAGTATCAGTTTGTGATTGTTGCGAAGTACCATCTGCATTTTGCGTAGTCGTTTGTGATGTTGATGAACCATCAGTATTCACGATTGTTTCATTCTGGCTTGATGAACCGTCTGAACTTGTGGTTGTAGAAGTTGATGTTGATGAACCATCCTGATTTTCTGTAGTATTAGTTACAGTTTCAGAACTTGAACCATCTTCATTTGTTGTAATTGTAGTAGATGAAGTACTTGTTGAACCATCTTGATTTTGCGTAGTCGTTGTAGTAGTTGTAGTAGTTGTACCTGTGTCAGGATCTACGACGGTTTCGGTTGATGTGTTAGCTTCATAAATAAGTTCTATAGTCTTTGTGGTTGTATATACTGAATATGTCGCAGAAACTATTATCGTGCCTGATGACACGATACTGATGGCGCCTGTGTTATCAATCGTCGCATATTGATTTCCTGATGTAATTACCCAAGTAGGCGTTACAACATTTCCATTATATCTTGCGATGACATTACCCGTGGTACCTGTCATAGTTGATGCTCCATCAATAGCGAGTTCATTATCATATGAAATAGTTATTGTTTTTGTTTCTGTATATGTTTCATTCATACTGTTTGTCCATGATGCAGAAACTGTTATATTCTGATTCTGTACTCCAGAATTTATAGTTACCTTACCGTTATTGTTTATTGATGCATATTGTGAACCTGCTGTTATACTCCAAGTTGGATATACGGTTCTATCTCCATATTTTGCAGATAATATGAATGACTTACCTGTATATTGCGATTCACCAATAATTTGTAATGTAGCACTTATGTCAATTGATGTTGGGTCATAAAAATATAGTGTATTGTCAAATACATTTTGTATATCATTGACAATGGTCCATGTTCCACTTATTTTCTTATAAATGGATTGTATTTCTCTATACTGATTATTTACCTTTATATAATTAGCCATAATTTTATTAAAATTTTTGATTAAATTTGCATATAAAGGTCACCGTTATTTCCTTGTGAATTATTTGGTGCTCCTGTTCCACTATATAGATTTAGTGGTGTTACAAGTTGCCATTGTCCATTCACTACTTGCAATATCTTGCCATTATCTGTTGAAGTTACTGTTGGAAGTTCATTAATCGTAACATTACCTGTACCAGTTATTGTCTGATTATTTATAGTCTTTATGTTCTGATGTGATGTAAGAAATGTTGAGCCTTTTGTAAGTGTTATCTGATGATTAGAAACAGATATATCAGTTACTGCATTACCTGACCCAGTAGTTGTACCCTTACTAAGTTGTGTTTCAGAATCTAATTTAGCATTCCAATCTGTAATATTTTGTTGTGTTATAGATTTAACATGTGCAGGAACAGTTGGATCTGTTTCAGAAAATGAATCTAATTTATTATTCCAGTTATTTATATCTTGTTGTGTAATGGCTCTTAAGTATGATGAAATACTTGGGTCAGTCTCAGTAAATGAATCTAATTTATTGTTCCAATTTATTATATCTTGTTGAGTAATGTTCTTTACATGACTTGGAACAGTAGGATCTGACTCAGTGAATGACTGCAAATAACCTGCGGCATCAATCTCTGCTTTTGTATAATGTGATAAGTTTATACCTTCATATGCTGTTTGTAAGGTTACCCCGTCATTCATCTCAACAGTAGTTGAACGAGTTACAGGAATAAGTTGTTCACCAGTCTTATCACGTAATTTAATCTTTTTTGCCATCTAAATTATAAAAATATGTTAAATATATATAAAAATATTTTAATAGTATTATCATTCATTTATATATTATATTATAAATTTTTATTTTTTATGATATGAAAACTACATCTGACATATATAATGAATTTAAAGAAAAGTATTTAAATAAAGAATTTAGAAATAATACTATTGAACTTCAGAATGTTCATTTCATTGCAGATAAGGATTATATAATTCGTGAGCCAAATTATAATTATGCTAAACGTGAGATTGAATGGTATGAATCAATGTCATTAAATGTAAATGATATTCCTGAAGGTGCTCCAAAAATTTGGAAAGATGTATCAACACCACTTGGATATATCAATTCAAACTATGGATGGTGTATATTCAGTCCTGATAATGGTTACCAATATAAACATTGTCTTAATTCGTTATTAAGAAATTATTGTACTCGTCAGGCAGTAATGATATATACAAGACCGTCAATGCAAGAAGACTGGTGTAAAGATAATATGAGAGATTTCATGTGTACCCATTATGTTCATTGTTTCTTAAATAAGATTGAACACCCAGAGAATGATATTGAAGTTTATGAATTAAAATATATAGTTTATCAAAGAAGTTGTGATGCAGTATTTGGATTTAATAATGATCTACAGTGGCATAAATATGTATATGATAAGTTATATAATGATCTTACTGATAACGGTGTTGTGATGGGTGAGAAGAAACCTATTGAATATAACTGTGGATCGTTACATGTGTATGAGAGACATTATAAACATTTGGAATGTTAACATTTCATATAAACATTTGGAATGTTAACATTTCATATAAACATTTAAAACAATAAATAATATAATAAGAAAATATATGACTAAAGAAGAAATTAAATGGGCAGCAATACAGCCATTGACTGGCGGTATGTATTTTGGAGCAGAGAATGCGATAGGCCATCCTGCAGAATTCATTTTATCATTTAAGGGGTTAAATGACTTTAAGAAGAATAAAGATGATGAGATTGTAGGATGTGGTAATGAATATAATCTCACACAATATTTAAAGAAACATAACCGTATGCCTGCATATTATATGTTTAACAATCGAGCTATGTTTGATGGTGATGATAATATGAATCAGGAAATTGTTGATGAAGAAGGTAATCTAATCAATTTATATGAATGTGATTCTGATTTGGATCTTGTAGTTGCAGTACCTATCTGTTCAGGGCTTAGCACAGTGTCAACATTTGGTGAAGAGGTAAAGAATGTAAAGAATTGTAATATGAAGTTTATTGCAGAATATACATTATCTCAGCTTCAGCCAAAGATATATCTCTTTGAGAATGCACCTGCATTATATACTCCTAAGGGTGAACCGCTTCGTAACTGGTTTAACAATCTTGCAGAAAAATATGGTTATACCGTAACATATTTTAAGACAGATACTCAGCTTCATAAGAACTGTCAGCGTCGTCCTCGCACATTTGTGTTCTTCTTCAAGAAACAACATGAGGATGATATAGCGCATATAATCAATTTTGTTAATGAACATATTTCTGCAACTGATTACTTTAAGGCTATTCCAAAGGGACTTAAGTATGAAGAATCCCCGTGGAGATATTATTCAACTATTCTTATGGACTTCTTCCTGAAAGAATATGGAGAAGATTGGCGTGATAAGATGCATAAGAAGGATTTAGTTGGAGAATTATGTTCACAAAATATGTTTGACAAATTTCGTGAATTTACCGACGAGTATGATTTAAATGATAAACAAAAGGCAGCATGGCATCGTAAGATTAATGATGTAGAATATAAGTATAATCATGGTATGGGATTCTTTATGTTCACACCAAAGATGTCAATTGACACATGTCCAGCAGTAATGTTCCGTAACATTGAGAACACTATTCATCCTTACGAAAATCGTCTTATTAATATTCGGGAGAATATGGAATTAATGGGAATGCCTCATGACTTTGAATTAGGGGTTGATGAAAAATATGCTGGAAGAATAACATATCAGTTAGGACAGAATGTTCCTGTAAAGACTGCAGAATATATGGTATCTGAGGCAGTAAGAATATTATTGAACTGGGAACATGATAATGACAATAATATTAATATGCAGCAGTCATATATGATTGACAATATCAAACAACGACAGGATAAATAATTACATATTAATTAAATATTAAAAAATAATAAAGGGAACACTTAAATGTTCCCTTATTTTATATATAATAATCATTATTCAAAATCGTTATCCAAACAAAGTCATCTGTTGAGCCTCACTCGGTAATAATAATGGTATTCCCATTACCTCTAAGAATCTGTTAATTGGATTAATTACATTCTTTTCCCATTGAACAATCTTATTCATTGGTGGTGCCCACTCCGGAAGCATACCACTCGGATACCCAAAGAATCCTGATTGTCTATTTGGCATTAATATATTATAATATTTAATCTTGCCTGACCGTGTGATTAAATTATCTTGACCATGTTTATGTGCTAAATAATTATATCTTGCAATTGCATGTACTGATGTTGGACACCCTTTCTCAAACTTAAGTTCATCTGTATCATCAATAACGAACTTTTTATAATTACCTATATTCACTGATTGTGAAATATATTCAATGTCAGCCATATAAAATTCCTTACGAAGATTCTGCATCGTATCGATGAATTCCATTGTGAACTCTTCTTTGTTGTGTGAATTTAGTTCAAACATTAGTTTATTTAATACTTCCGGTAGTTTTTCTCTACAAAACCCAGGTGATGATGATCTGATAAGCTCAATTCCTGTGGCTGATAATTTATATGGATTGAAGAACTTACCCTTACTATATGCATATGCCTTAAGATAATTTTTCTTCTTAAGATTAATCTGTGCCCGTGAAATTGTTTCAAGCTCAAACTCATGAATACTGTTTCCATGACGAGGGTTAAATATGTTCTCACACCATTCCGTATTCTGTTTGTCAAGAAACTCTTTGTTAAACTTAAGAATAAATTGAATCTTCTTTTCATCAGTATCAAACTTTGCTGCTGTTTCTGGAGTCATTGCATCAAATAATGATCCATAAGTAGTATACACCGAATCAGTATCAGAATATACACTTATAGGTTGTTCCCTATACCAATCATGTTTTGATTCATCAAGCTCAAATCCAAACTGCTGCTGTACATCCTTACGTTCCCATAACGTTTCATGAAAGAATGTTTCCAAATCATCCCACATCGTATGAGTAAGATTACGGCATTCACCAGTGATGTCTGATGCAAGCTTCGGTAAGAAGAAATAAAAATGTTCATTTGCTGAAGACCCATACCCTGCATTGGCACATACCTTATATGCATTCTCAAGTAAGGCATATTCATGTCTCAAATCAATAACTTCTTCCTTGAACTCCTTTAGTTCATCAAGGTCCATTTCATATATATTTCTGCCTGGGAATCTTTCCTCTAATAATTTTTGTATATCTTCACTAAATTCTTTCATAATGTAGGCATATTAGATATTTTGTCATATTCTTCCCAACCGCGATTAGGATCTATATTTGTAGGACGACTGATATGTGGTGTACGCCTATCATGAATAACTTTGTTGTGATTATCAGTGGGTACATATTCAATGTCATCCTCAGTAACAAATGTGTTATTTACTTTTATTGGAGTAATTCTTTCAATCATATTCACACAATTCTTTAACTGATCTTTTTTAACGTCAGGAATTTCACAATATAATACAAATTTCATAATCTTAAAGTTTATAATTTTTATATTAATATATAAAAGAAGGAACCCAATATTCAAATTGAGTTCCTATAAATATATTAATAAATATATTAATTTTTATTGTTTTCCTCTATACTGCTTCTTGATATGATAATTTATATTTTTGTATGTCCCTCTCGAGATTTTCCATCTCGCTCTCTATTGAGTTCTTTTTTCTGTTTAACTTGATATATTTTTTAATAGAACTCTCCAGTTTTTGTTTAATTGTTTTCCGTTCATATTCGTCATGGTGTTTCATGGTGGAAATGTAACAATATATTTGTTAAGTTATATATAAAGAAAGTGAACCCAATAAAAAATTGAGTTCACCTATGTCGAGTTCAATAAATCATATATATACCTTAATGTATATATAAAAATATTATTTATCTTATTTTCTTTATCTTGATCCGTCAAATTTATTAGCAATTTTCTCTACTTTTTTAATATCATCTTGTTCTGCTAAATATTTTAAAAATTTAACATAGTCTGAATCTCCATATTTTTTTATAAAAAATTCTATTCTTTGTTTTTTCATATCATCAGTAGAGTTGTTTATAAAACAAACATCGTTTATTGCTAATGCTGTTGCTGTTAATACAATATTATCTACATTTGTATCATTATCTTTGTTAAATAATTTTTTAAATAAATTATCTGATTTTATTCCCAATGATTTGCACCATGCATCAATTGATTTTACAATACCTGAATATTTTTTTTCAATAATTTTAGCATATTTGTCAACTAATTCATTCCAACGTTTTGTTATTGTTTCACTGCTACGCCATCGAGATAAATCGTTTTTTCTATATTCAAGATTTTTAGAAATGACCTTTGAAAAACCATCCTTATATATTTTTTCAATATTATCTTTAGAAGAATCCTTTATAATAAATACTTTTGAATTTTCTTTATTGTTTGAATCATAAAAAATTATAGCTAATTTTTTATTCTTTATTAATTTTTCAGTGGTACTTGTTAAATCATCAGTTTCATAATCTTTAAATGATATGGGTTTTTCTAAATCATCATCAGATACTTTTTGAATTACAAATATTAAATCATTACCATCTTTTTCTAATGAGGGTTTATATTCATAATATTCTTTAAACACCACATCTTTATAAAATTTAAAAGGATCTTTTTCTGGAACAGTTCCTGTATATATAACATCCTCTAAGTCAGACATTGACATATTAGGATTTATAAAAAACAACGCCTCTTCATAATTTGATTTTTTTTGTTGTTGAAACAACTTAGATATTGTTTTACTATTGAATGCTTCAGTAATCATATAATCCCCTAAAGCCTCAAAAACATATTGTGATAAACTTTTCATTATTATGTAAAATATTTTTTATGTATATTTAAAAATATATTATGTATACACAAAATTAAAAATAAAAAGGGCGCCGAAGCACCCTCATATTACTTCTTGATGTAGATCCTTCGCACTTTCTTCTTACCACTGTCCCAAGAATCCCAGTATTCACCATCCTTAACGCATAGCAGATGTCCGTGGGTGTTCAAGAAGTATGTCCCGTAGGGATGTGTAAGAGCAAACTCATTGACGGTGAGGTCCTTGCGTTTTGACTTCTTGAACTCCTCGTCAAGAACATATCCCTCACTTTCCATCACCTTCTCACAGGTCTTATGGGTATCCATCATAAGTGCCTCGTCCTTTGCAATCTCAGACGACTTCTCAAATGCCTCTTCCCAGGTCCATCCGAAGGCTGCACAGTAAGCACGTAGTGAGCAGTCACCAACATTCTTCTTCTTAGGATTGGGGTTGTACTCATGCCAGCGATGATCGGCATCAAGAAACTTAAAGAAGTTCAGATCGTTATCATTCACATAGTCAAGCAGTTCATCAAAGTCCTTGAATTCCCTGGGTTCAGTCTCACCATCATACAGTGAGATCTTGTTCTTCACTACAACAACTGTTCCTACATTTTCAAGATTCTCATTGACGAGTGTCATAGTACAGTCCTCACTGATGTCAATGATCTGTGGAATGTGTCTTGCGTTCTCTTTTGTTAATCGTTTTTCTTGTTCTTCTTTTTTCTTCTTTGCCATGATTTAATATATTTAAATGTTAAACTTTATTTGCACGTCCTACATAAAAATTACAAGCTCTTTCAATAATCTTATTGAGATTTGTTTCATCAAGATTTGCGACCATCATTGAAGGTGCGGCGATGGCACCAACCTTATCGCAATAATTGCACCACTTATCCCAAATGTGTTCACCAAGTGAATAATTCCAATCCTCATCAGGTTTATTGAAGATAATTCCGCATTCTACTTTACTCCACATATTCCACATGTAAATATGAAAACTCAGAACTTCTTTATTTGCGTTTGCCATTTGTAAAATGTTTAGATAATGATTAAATTATGATTAATTGAATTGTATAGTTAATATATAAATGAATCATAAAAAATTCAATTTCACTAAATATTTTTATATATAATTTTATATATAATAAAATAGATTTTTACATGGCAAACGATAAATTTTTAACTATTGATAAGATATCAAAAATAAGTGATCTTGTTAATGTAAAAAGAGTGTCAGACCTTGAACAGCCATCAGGCATACTTGATGGAACTGATTCTACATTTTTAGATAACACATATCTTCTTACATCAACATATATTAATAATTATAATAAATACATAAATTATAAACTAAAACTTAATAAAATTACTAAATATCTTCAAGACGCTGGAAGCGCTGAATTAATTGAGTTTAGAAGATTGTTTGAGTTATTTATTAGTAATCTTATCGCCAATACACGAGATTCATTTATTAGATTTGAGGCAACACCAGATAATGGTAATCCTAATAATGAATATTCATATATTATAACTCCACAATATAGTGAAATAAATGATAATCCCAATCCATTTGATAATTCAACATATGCTTATACCGATATGTTGACAAATGGCATTATAACAGCAGACGTACTTGAAGAATATGTTCGTAACACATTAGGCAGAATTCTTGGCGTCCCATCAACTCCGGCATATGTTTCTGAAGCAATAGATTCAGTAATAGAATTTGTTGATTGGTTTAAGGGATTTGTAAGAGATGACACCAGTTATGGGAGTTTACATAATTTAATAAACACAATAGAAACAAAAGATTTAATAATTAAAAATTTATCTTATGACTATACTGATTCTGTTGCAGAAAACATAAAGAATCTTGCGTATGATTATACTGATAATGTAGCAGAAAACATAAAGAATCTTTCATATGATTATATTGATTTAAGATTAGAAGATGCAGAAGTAAATCTTATTCCTGGTAATAATATTTCAATTGGAGAGGATAATTCTATAAATTGCTATATAGGAGTAAATTCTACAAATAATACTTTAACAATTTCTGGAACACAATATTCATTGATAATTGATAATAATGGAAAATTAGGATTTGAGCAATATACTCCAATGAGTTTAACAAGTTCCGGTGGAGGAAGTTTTGAAGTTGATTCAACTCCATCATCAAGCAATCTTATATTTAAATGTACCGCAAATAATAATATTGTTACTGCAACATGGTCAGGTTCAGAAACTGTATCAACATCTGGAAAGACTACACAAATAACAGTTACACAAGATGGAAATAATACAATTACAAGAACATGTTCAGCATCTGATGGAAAAACATCAGCACAAAAAACAATAACATTACAATTTACAGGCAAACGTTATTTCTTAGGTTGGTCAACTAATCCAAACTTAGAATTTACAAACTGTAATAATGGTACAAACATATTATCAACATTAAATTACCATAATCTTAAAGATAGTTTATCAACTTCAGATATATTTGGAAAAGGATTCACAGGTGATGGATATTGGTATATGATTTGGCCAACAACTGTGTCAATTGGTAATATATATTTTGGTTCTGGCACAGCAAAAGCTGCAGCCGCTGGTGGATGGCATGAACATGTACAAAATTGGCAAGAAGGAGATCCCGCAACAAATTCAAATCATATTAAAGTAAATCAATATTCTACCACAGTTCAATATCATGTATATCGTTCTGATAATTCATTTAGTGGAACAATGAATATACAATTTTAAATTTTAAATTTTAATAAAATAATACCTATTATACAAAATGCCAAATTTTAACGATACTAACTTTGATAGTTCAAAACTTAAAAGAGGTTCAATTTTATATTCAGCAAAAATATCTCCAACTGAGGAAGGAAAATATGCATTATTTAATGCATATAATATTAGTTGGGAAGGATATAAGATGTATGATCATACATTCACATACACAGGTGATGTTTTGTCATATATAGAATCTCAACTTGATTTAAAGTCTACTGCTGATGGAGAAGTATGGGATAACATAAAAAATAATACCATAACATCACAGATTACCATATACACATCAAGTAATTCAACTACTCCACCATCAATTACTTGGAGTGGTGATACCGCCCTTGATGACAAATATGACGATTACACAACATATAATGCACTTCCAATTAACTGGGCAAGACAAATAGAAAATATTCCACAGGCTGCACCTCATGTATTTATGTCAACCATATATGAGGTAAGAAAATTAGATAATACCTTAGTTGGTTATCATGATCCTCATGGAACTGTAATATATTTGCCAGGTGAGAGTGGTTTGAATGGCAACTTTAAGAGTACAGTCTTTGTTCGTTCATCAATTCATACTCCAGACACTCCAGCTCATGGAGCAAATTACAATACAGGATTACCTAATGAACTTTATGCATATATAAATGCAGCACAACATACTGATTTTAATAGAATAAGTTATAACAACGGAACAGAATTCAAATGTTGGTCTGATGGTATTCCTGCAGGTAATGAAACACTTTGGGCAACTACTGCTGTCATTACTGATACTAATCCAAATGATGCGGAATGGACAACTCCAAGACAGATGACAGATACGGAAACATATGATGTAGAATTTGCATATAAATATGTAAATAATAATGGTATAGAAACTACTCCTCCAATTCCAGATAATACAAATAGTGGAACAGGTTCAACAGTAACTAATAAAATTTGGTATGATCCAACAAATGATCCATCAGCTGATTGGACTAAAATGTATTGGAGAGCAGAAAGAACGTGTGTCAATGGAGTTTGGAACGATTGGATTATAATTCGCATAAAAGGAGAGCAGGGAACTGTCGGATTAAAGGGAGATTTTACATCAACAGTTTTTAAAAGAAGTAATACAAAACCATCTGCACCAACTGGAGGTGAATATAATAATCCTGTTCCAACTGGATGGTCAGATGGTATTCCAAATGAAACAGGTCCCGTTTGGTCATCATCTAGAACATTTACATTCAACAATGATAATAATAGTGAATGGTCAGATCCAGCACTTGTTGCAGATACACCAACATATGATGTAGAATTTTCTCCATATTCTAACGATAGTAATACAGGTCCAAGAACAACTAAAAATATTGACACATCAGATGATTGGTTTGACCCAACAACAGATGTTACTTTACCAAATGATTTAACATGGGAAGATATGATTTGGCGTGCTGAACGTAATCGTGCAACATCGCAAGATCCTTGGTCAGCATGGGTAATTACAAAAATCAAGGGTGAGGATGGAACAATTCCACAACCTATGGACTATTATCAAACACGTTATACATCATTCCCAAGTTCAATATTAGATAGTTCATATTGGTTAACAAATAACAATCCTGCAAATCAGTCTCCAGATGCCACAACACTTTCAGTTACAGCAAATGGTACAACGGTTGATTGGAACTCGTATGCATCTAACACAGTAAACACTGACTTTGTTTGGCAAACATCAAGAAGGGTTACATGGGAATCAAATAATAATACTTGGGAAGCAAAATATTCTGATGATAATTGGACAACACCATTCATGCTTAATGGTGTTCCTGGAGAGGCACGTCCTATTCAACCAGTTTTGTTATATCAATGGTATAATAGTAATGACAATGCTCCTGATGTAACATTAGATAATACACATATGCCTGGGTCAGATTGGAAAGAATCTCCAGGAAATCCATTAGGAACTAATAAATACCTTTGGATGATTCAGGGTATGCGTAAGGATGGTGCCATCATTAACTGGGATATTGACGGACAAAATGGTGTAGGTGATAATGAATATTGGACGACACCTATCTGTTTAAGTGGTTCTGATGGTGAACCTGGTAAGGATGGTGATGATCTTGAGTTCATATACTGTTGTCCTTCACGTACAGGTGCTACAACATTTGAAGATGATGATAATCCTGCTACATGGTCAACCGTTTCACCAGATCCTCAACCAACAATTGGATTAAATGAGGAAAATCATGTGGATCCTCAACAAGATGATTATTTAGGTCCAGACAATATTCAATATGAATGGACAGATCATCCTGTTGGAGTTAGTCCTAATAATCATTATGAATACTGTGCATATCGTAGAAAAACAGGTCCAAGTGGTCAAAAAACATGGGGAGCATTTAGTCAACCATTTCCATGGTCCATATTTGGAGAGAATGGTATAGATGGTGATGGTGTTGAATATATTTATTACAGAACAGGAACATCACCAGAAAATATTACTTGGACCGATGGTAAAAATCCAAGTGGGTGGTATAGTAATACAGGTGATTATCAGAAAGATGATTATCCGTGTATAGAAAATGTAGGAAACTGGGATAACACACTTAATAGTTATGTTTTTAGAGGTTGGACTGATGAACCACAGGGTGTTGGTTCAGACACTAATAAAAAATATGAATATGTTGCCATTCGTAAGAAAGGATTTGTAAACGGTTCAGTAACTACAAAAGAATGGAAATCATTCAGTAATCCAAAACTTTGGTCAAATTATGCAGAGGATGGACGTTCAATAAACATGGTTCTTGAAACAGATAATGATAATGTAACCGTTGGTATTGACGAACATGGTAAAGTAAATAACCTATATCAAGATAATGCAAGAATATCATTAAATTATAATGGTATTCCGCAGGAAACATCAAAATATTCTTTAATATTATCTCTTGAGAATCAAACTAATGTTGTATCTGTAACAAATGATACTGCAGTAGAATATAACAGCTCTAATATTATAGAAATAACAACTAATGAAAATGGTCAATATGTTGTAAGCGCCCGTATTCCTCAGGAATTTCCATTGGGAAGCTTAAATAATGTGTTAATTGTTGTATTAACGGCAACAACGTTAGAACAGATTGGTGATATTCCATCAGGAACATCATTCACAAGAACATTTAAAGTATCAGGTGTACAACTTTCAATTGACGACATATATAAGTTGAATTTAAGTACAACAACACCACATAGAACACCCGATAATGAAGGATTTGAGAGAATGCATATTACTCTTAATTCATTCACATCAACAAGTGTTTTGACAACAAATGCTGATGCAAAGAATAAGGGATTATTTGTATGTTATATATCAACTAATGGTAATACTCAAGAAAATGCTAACTTATCAACTCAGATTGCATGTGTTGATAACATTTCCGATTTTGAATTGCCATCAACATATAATAAGCACACATTCTATTTGAAATATAATCCTGCGGTAATTTCTGTGACAGGATCATTAAGCAATTATATTAATAATGAAAATACTATTCAGTTGGATGAAGAGGAGGCAACTGCAGTATATGATGGTGCTAATGGTGTTGACAGCCAATCTGAAGAATATATTTACTTACTTACAGATGATATAGATTTCTTTAAGAATAATACTAGTGAATATTATAATGTAGGTAATTGGAAAACTAACATAAGTTCTTATGTTGATAATAATAGCATTTCATATTATCAATATAATGATTATCCATTCATAACTAATAATAATTTTATTACATTAAGCGGAACAAGTACTAAGTATGTATCATCGATAAGATATAAAAATAATAGTAATAGTACATATACTGCAAATGGAACTGTTTCATTTATTGATAACACAAATAAGTTAGCAATCGGTTATTGGACTGATAACCCACAAGGTGTTTCTGAGGAATATTCTTATGAGTTCCGTGTGTCTCGTAGATATTTAACAAGTGCTACTGAAAACGACAGATGGCAAGCATTTGGCACACCACAACCATGGGCAAACTGGGGACATACCGGAGAAGATGGTGATGGCGTTGAGTATATTTATAGAAAAATGACAGATGATTATTATTCTACCACAAATACTAGAGATTATAATGCACCAAATAATAATTATAATCCTATTCAGTGGTGTACATCTGCAAATTATAATACATCAGAATATATTTTAGATGTTTCAGGACAAGATACATGGTGGACAGATAACCCTCAAGAAGTTAATGATGAATATAAGTATGAATATGTTTCTATTAGAAAATATAGCACATTTTCAAACAACAATTTTAGAAAATTAATATATAACTTACCATATTTAAAAGATGGTTCAAACAATTCTACAACTTATCATATCATCAATGATACTGATGAAGATTTAAATAAATATTACGGATATTTATTAACATCAACTGCAAATTTAGGAACTTATAAAACTTTATATTCTTCATTAATTAGTTATGCATCATCTGAACATTTAACTAACAATAATGAAAATACTTTATTGCATTGTGCAGAACAATTTATGACGGCATATAATGCATATTGGAGCGGTTCTGCACCAAATTATGGTTGGACAAATCCTAAACCATATACTAATGAAAAAATATCTCGTTTATGTTTCTATATTTATAGAAATAGAAATATAATAAATGATAATCAAAAACTTTGGTCACCATATTATCAACCAACACTTTGGGCAAAATATGGAGAACAAGGGCCACAAGGTGATCCTGGTGGTTCAGGATTAGTATTTGACTTCACAAATGATAATCTGCAACTTGGAGTAAATGCTAAACAAACATCTGGGACAAATAATGGTAAGAGCTCAATAAAGGGTGACAACTTCACATATACAATGATTAATTTGTATAGTGGTGATGAACTTATATCATATACTGAATATAAGTTGACATATACTAATAATCCTATAGTGGTAAACGGAACCCATAAGTTAGGATATATTTTCAAACATGATAATAGCAATGCAACTACTCCTAATACATATTATGCATCATTAACAAAAACAACTGATCCTAAGAATTATGGTGTGGGTAATACATCAGGTTGGAGTAATGGTTATTATTTCTATATTAAAACAAAAGATGGTGATAATTTAACTGATGACAAGATTTATATTAACGATACACAACAGATACAATTCCAAATTACATATAATGGTAAAAATTATTATAAGTCAGTTAATGTATCAACACTTCACTGGGGTAAGGATGGTGAGCCTGCCGAAACATTTGAATTGTTCATTCCTAATTCTGAAATAAAGATTGATGCTCAAGGTAATACAACACCAACATCAATAACACCAATGGTTAAGCACGTAAGAGGTGGAGAGATGGCAGAGATCATTAGTTATTCACAATTAACGACTACTTATAATACTAATGGTAATTTCTTCACAATGGGTTATTTAACTAATGTACTTTATGCATCATCAGAACAAACAAACCCAGTTACTCCAAAGAATGTCACATCAGGAACATCAAGTGATTCAGGTTTATCAACAAGAGGTGATTCTGCTGGTGATGTTGAAAAGGGCGGAGGCACTGCAGTTGATTCTGGAAGCGGTCTTGACCTTGAAGATCCAACCCAGCAGGGAAGTAAGATTGATGATGAAGAAGTTACAGAAAAAATAAACGGTAAGACCACTGGTACAGTTACATACATAGGCAATGGTGTTAATAGTGTTATACTTGGAGAAAACTTCTCTGACCTTGAATGGGTTAAGTATAGTTTATGGTATACCGAGTCAGGAACATCTCGTCTGATTGATGAGGAGGTAACATATGCAATATCTGATGGTGTAAATGGACGTGATGGTAAATATATAGAATATATATACTATCGTCCAGAAGGAAGTGAACAAATAAATTGGAATGCAACAGGAACATGGAATGGTACAACAAATCCATACATTCCAAATAGAAATAATTCAAATTTTGATAATAGAGCAAACCCATCATATTGGACAGTTACTAATCAGTCTGATTGGATTTCTGATTCATATAAGGGTACTAAAAATTGGACAATTTGGACAGATAATCCATCAGGAATAGATTCTACATATCAATGGGAATATATTTCTCAACGAACATATGACGGAGAAAATTGGTCAAGATACTCAATCCCACAGGCCTGGTCACATTATGGAGAAACTGGTAAGGATGGTGATGGTGTTGAATACATATATCATGTATCCGACGTTGAAAGACCAATATCTAATAATACCACAAGCACCGATACTATTGCCGTTCCAAATACATACAACAAGGACATAACTGCGTGGAATAGTTTCCAACAAAATGAATATGGAAAAAATATCATAGGATGGAAAAACGATAATTTCAAATGGACAGATGATCCAACAGGTGTAAATGAAAGTCTTTCTTATGAATATGTTAGTACACGAAAATACAAAACTGTTACTGATGACAATAAGAGTGAATTTGGAACATTAACAAATGGAATTAATATTGGTTCATATGTTGGTAAAAAACTTTGGTTCCCATTTTCTGAACCTACGGTATGGGCAAAATATGGACAAAAAGGACCTCAAGGTGATCCTGGTACAGGATCATTTGAATTAGACTGGACAAATGACCAAGTGAATTTTGGAGTTGATTCAACAGGAAAATCTAATTCAGGATATAAAACAACAATTTTGAATTTAATAACAACTGATACAAGTAATAGTTTAAAAATAAATAATATAGTCTATGATACTTCCAATGGATCATCTGTAAACCCATCAAATAGTGCATTTGTCACAACACAATTAGCAAATCATACCACAACGCCAGACAATGGAAAAATAGGATGGTGTTATTATTTTAATAACAATAAGCATTATATATATATTCGTATAAATAAAGCAACAATCCCACAAAATGGAATTGATGTAACATTTGCTGTTGACATTTATAAAAATGATTCTCATTTATGTTGGGTCACAAAAACATTAAGAATATTTGGGCAACGTAATGGACAAAATGGTGTTTCTTATGAACTTGCTATTAGTCCAAATGCAATTTCATTGGCATCAAATGGTATGTTGTTAAATCCAACATTTAATATTGGTGTAATAAAATATGATGGTGATACAATAACAAATTTGACTTCTTCAACATTACCGGAAAATTTATCAATACAATATAGTGTAGGACCAACAACTGTAGGATCATTATCTCGAAAAACTGCATCTATAGGTAATGATGTTACTATAAAAGCATCAGGGTCAAATGATATTGTATTTTATCTTGTAACAAACGATGGTGCAAATACATTTGATATTGACGTTGAAACAATTCCTGTGGTAAGAGATGGTTCATCGGGGGGTACTGGTCCTCAGGGATTCACCGGTCCTATCGTAAGAATGCGTGGTGAATATGTTCATAATAAAAATACATATTATGGAAATGGTGAATATAAAAAGAATACAGGAACTCCACAATATGATGGAACATCACCATTATACAAAGATATTGTAACATATACTTGGACAACAGGCACAAATGCAGGAAAAACAAAATATTATACTCCTAAATCTAATATTACAGGTTCATATATAACTTCTAGTATGTCAAATAGTTATTTATGTACCGGTAGTTCTTATGTTCATTATCAACATCCTGCTACATCAGATGGAATCACTAATTCTATGTGGGTTGATGCTACTCAATATGAATTTGTTGCTACAAGATTGCTTTATGCTGACCAAGGACTTGTAAATCAACTTTCTACACATGATTTGATTGCTACTGACCAAAACGGGTATCCTGTTGCTGGTATCACAAGTGGTGCACCTAAAATGATTGATAAAGATGGTACTGAAATAACATCAATAATATCAACAGGTAATAATTCCGGAAATAGTGCTGATGACGTTCATATTTCTTCAACAGATCCTGTAAGAATTTTTGCTGGAGAAATACATGATGAAACACCAGGAAGTGAAAGATATTCATTAACATATGCTCCATTTAACGTTAGACAAAGTGGAACAGCATATATGAAAAACGCATATATTTCTGGTGACATTACAGCAAATACCTTATCATTAGGAGACGGATCTTTTGCATACATATATAATCATAATGATGATCAAAGTCATGTTGTAACTCTTCCAGAACTTGATGGAACAACAACAAAAACATTTTATATTTTAAGTACATTTACGACAACTGATTATAGGTATAGAATACGTTGTAAAAATAATTATTATATATCATCAACCCCAAATGTAGTTGGTGAGGATATGTATATTTCTGTAGGTACAGGAACAACAGTACAAAATTCAAGCGGATATAGTGCAACGCCACAAAGTGATTATTATAAATATATTTGTCCAAAAGCAAACACATTCTATCAATGTATAAGTGTTGGCAAAACTTGGAACATTATCATAACAGAAATCACAGGCCCATCGTCAGAATATAAATATATTGATGTAACTGATGATGTAACATTATATGGATATAAATATCAGTGGCAAGGAACTGGTAACAATGCTACATCAACTACAACAATTTCTCCATATACCGGTGCTGCATCAAATACAGCATGGGGTCCAATTATTCAAAAATCCAATAGTGCAATAACAATGGAATTTTATACATATATAGATACAGAAGTATATGGTGATTTTAGTACAAACGATTATGCATTAGGAGATTTTGGAAATTATCTCTGGCAATTAGCGGGAACTGTTTAAATAATCATTTAAAAATATAAATATTAAAATAATTATGCCTATACCAACTATAATTGATGATAATCAAGGCCAAGGTCAAAGTGGTGAAGTAATACCTGCTGAGAATGATCCCAAATTTATAAATTTTGGTGGTGGATATTTTATGATTGTTAATGAAGATACATCACAACATATTGGGTTAAGTTCAGGAGGAACAGAATTAAAACAATTACAAATTCCTGGAGGATTTGTACATCATAAAATAACGTTTCCTTATAATTCAAATGAAGACGTAATTCATGAAACTACAATATTATCAAATGATTCATTTTTAACAACAAATAAACGTGTAAAAGATATATATACAGTTGGATTCCCAGAAATTGACCTAAATATCAGTGATGGAATAAGATTTAATTATCATCCTGAAATATTAATATGGTTAAATTTGTCACGGAATATTAATAATACTATTAATTATGATTATGATATATTTATACCAATAGATACACGTTTATTAACTATAAATATTAATACAAATATGCCGGATTATTATGATGTATCTTATGATTCAAGTGATCCATTAATGGCAACTTTATATGTAGAAGGATTTATATCTTTAATGATGCGTCAATTACCGTTTACATTCAGTAGCACATTAAATACATTATATAATAATGCATGCTCACATAAATCAAATGTATACATTAAAAAATATATTCCTAATTCTGACCCAGAAATAATAGCAGGACAAAGTGTGTTTAATGAAATAGGTAATTTACAAAATTTAAAATTTAAAATTTTTGGTTTATGTAATGCTAAGGATGTAATAAAAAATTATGAAGATTATTTTCCAATAAATCATAATTATTCAGATGGTATAACAACTGATGATTTAAGAGGTTATGTATCAAATACAGAAATTGACAATGGGGAAGGCTCACTTAGTTATAATAAAATTATAGATATAATAGTTGCAACCATATTAGAATATTATAATAATGCAAAAGATTATAATGAATCACACCCAAATTCAATGATTAATATTAATTATGATAATATGACAGGTCGTAATGTTGAAAACTTTAGAGGTAATAATACATTTAACAAATTTAAAAATTTAGATTCAACCCATTGTGATAATGACATATTATGGTATAATATGGTAATTGGTAGTACTGTTAGTTTTGAAAATGCTCAAATAACAGGAGGATCACTAGATTCATTTTACAAGAGAAAAATATATTTAAAGGTTAAAAAATAATGAATATTAAAAAAAATCAAAATGAGTACATGGATGCTCGTGATTTTGTTAAATTATATAATGTAATAATACCGACAGGGTTGGTATATCATAAAGTAACATTTAATCTTAACAATAATACTGTTACACATCAATATAAATTAAGTTCAGGTACTCCAACATCATTAACAGCTGATAATTCGCCAGTCTTAACAAATGACCGTAATACTACTCAAACTGGTAATTTGATTACTGATTCAGAATTAACATATAAAGCAAAAAAGACTAACAGTTCGTCGTTAGTCAATACTGATAATTTAACAACATCACTATTTCGTTTAACAGTGTGTCAAGTTAAAACAGATGCCCAAATTCCATAAATAAAAATATAAAAAGGATTCTTGAATTATAATTCAGGAATCCTTCATTTATTTATGTATAAAATTTTATATGTTAATGAAGTGTGATTGTTGCTCAGGTTTTGTTTCTTCAGTTTCTTCATCTGCAACATCACTTTCACTATATTCATCCTTTGGGATCTCATTCTCCGGTTCTTCAACTGCAGGCTGCTCAGTTACTTCCTCAACCACTTCTTCAGTATTATCCTCTTTATCTTCATTATTATCTTCAAGATAGTTTGCGATCATTGAGGTCATGCACAAGGCAACAATAGGAAGTATAGCACCCACTATGTACGTTACCAATACGGTTGTTACATTATCAGGCAAATCAGTCCATACAAATATAGGCTCCTTGAAATAATGTAGATCTGCAACATTATTCTGCATCAAGTATTTATATGAACTGAACACATTACCAATAATCTGAACTAATGTTAATAATATCATAAGTGCCCATGGCATAATTCTGCTTCTGTCCTTACTTGAAGTCAATATAGCAAACAATACAGCAGCCTGACCAATCTCAAATGCAGTACCAAGCATTATTGACATCGCAGAATTATTTGCAAGACCAAAGAAACTGAAACTATGTATCAATGATACAAGAGCAACAGTTGCATATAGTATCGCAAATAATGCAATGTATATATTTCTTTTTGTAAAAAATCGTTTCATCTTTTCATGTGTAAATTTTTGTTAAAATTTTAAAATCAATGTTAATACATAAAATCATCTAGATGTTCATCTACTGTCATCTACTTACATCTAGCATTCTTTTTGATAAATTATATATTTGACATTTTTAACATTATTAGAGGACATTGTATGAAAAATTATACTTCATCATATTCGCATGAATCGTATTTAAAAATTATATCACTATCATTATAATCATTACTTTCGTAGGCAGAAAATATTATTCTTAATGTTTCATCAATGTCGTCATTTGTTAATTGTAATTCAAATTTAGAAAACAGCATAGTAAATCGTAAATTGGTTATTTTAAATGTAACAATCTTTACATCATCATTAACTTCCTTTCCCAATTCCGAATCATATTCAATATCAACATTATCTTTCTTATAAGTATATCGTTGAAAACTATCATATTCAAAATATGCATCGTTAATATATTTTACATTATTTCTAAAATACTTCTTTGCGATATCTTGATTGCTTGGCATCTGTTCTAACAACAAATCATCTATGTACTGATGAATATCGTCTTCCTGATATGTCTCTGGACAATTAATATATATTTCTTTCTTATCAGTATTATATGTTACTGTCAAATTTTCAATTGTCTTCTCTTCAAGTTCTTCAAGTATGTATTGAGCCAATGTTTTCATTTATTCATCATCATTATTTTTATTTTTGTTAATCTCATCATTAACATTAAAGCCTTCTTCAATGATGTCGTCATCATGTTCTCTATCATGCAAGCATTCTTTCATAAGATCATAAATTTCACGCATCTTATGCATAATACTTGGATTATTCTTAATGTATGTATTTACGTTATTACAATAATATGAAACTAATGATGGATTACATCCTATACGTGCAGCAACTTCTTTATTCTTTAATTTTTCTCTACCATTCAATCCAAGAACAGAATACCATGCCTCAATGACTTTTTTGTCAAATTCTTTCTCAAGCATTTTATAAACATCGTTCCACAACTTATCAAGATCTTGCTGGTCAAGGCCACGTTCAGCAGTATCATTATCTCCAACGAAATCAAACAATGTTTTATTACCGTCATCGTCACCACCTACTTTCTTATCACCACTTACAGTGTTGTTCTTTGCTATAGTGCCTTTTTCTTTCTTTTCTTTACTAATTGCTGATATCGGTAATCTTACTAATCGTGAGCTGTTGTTTGCTTCACCAGCAATAGCAAAACGAATCATATATGCTGCAAACTGTCCAAAGGTATAAGTTTTAACTGCATGTTCATCTTCCGAATCTTTATATTTTTTCTTTTTTCCATAAGCATTCATCGCAAAGGTAAAGCCTTCCCATGCAGCAGATTCTATTTCATCTGGAGTCATATTCACTTTTCCTATCCATTGATGAACAATTTTCTTCACAAGCTTTGTATATTTTTTTGCTACTTCATTACGGCCTTCTTCTGTTTTAAGATCTAAGATGATACTATCTGGAGCTTCTTGCCCAGAGATAATGGCATTAAATTGCGCCTTAGTTTGTAATGTTGGCAATTCTAATAATCTATTTTTCTTTGCTAATTCATTTAATGCGTTATATAATTCTCGCAGTTCTTCATCAGCAGGACGTTTCTTTGAATAAAATGATACAAGACAATTTTCAGTAGTGTCTTTTCCGCCCAACGTCTCAACATACGTATCGTTATGCTTAATCATGTAATTAATGATAAGACGCGATGAATCTGACAGAAAGTTCTTTGCAACTTTTAAATATTTCTTAAGACTTTCTGCATCAATATAGTTAACGCCATTTTCTTGTACATCTAATTGTTTCCCTTCCAATAATTTTGTTAATGTTTTCATATGTTCTTATATATTAATATATTATTATTAGTTATAATCCATTATAATGTAATTTAAATATAATATATTTTACAGAAAAATTTAATATTTTCATAAGAAAATTTTCATAAAAAATACATTTTTTCTGTTAAAAAATTTTAATTTATTGCATATAATTTTATATATTAAATTATATATTAAAAATAAAATGATGTAATCTATATCGTGTAATTTATATCATGGCGAAGTTATATACATACGGATTAACATATCGTTGTTATGATTTTATAAAAAATTGGCGTTATTACAGAAAAGTTCGTAATGCAATTAAAGATGTGTTTTATGCAAATGATTTTAAGTACTTAGTAAAGCAATACCTTAATGTAGAACTTGATAAAGACTGGTTAGGCCGTTTGTATGGAGTAATAAATCCTAATATTGATATTGACGGTAACTTTAACGTTAATAATGTTATTATAGAAATAGATGGAGATAGGACTAATAATAATGAATATGTTAAGACATGGCTATATAGACAACTTAACCTGATGGGACAACTATTTAATATGAAAAATCTATATTCCAACATTAGCATGGAAATAGAGCATGTTGGCCCAATAACACAAGATAATTATTTAATAATTTTCGATGTAGATGGAAGACAGGAAATGGCAAAATCATTTAAAAAAATGATGGGCACATTAGTATGTTATATAGTAATAGGAACGATAACATTGGGTACACTTTTGTTTACCCATATCATATGATAAAATATAAATTTATAAATTAAAACTTTAAGAAGATGAGTCTAGACAAACAGAAAGAATTAGATGAATTTAAGGAAAAATGTCAGTCAATGACACGAGAAGAACTTGCAGAACTTGAGCAGGAATATATTAAAAAGGCCGACGAAGTTGATAAAGAGACTGCAGAAACAATGTTTGAGCTTCCTTCAGAAAATTATAAGGAAGTGGCAAATGGAATTAGAATGTTTCTTGATAAGCAGACTATCCAATGGCAGTACACACTCGGAATGAAAGTGCTTTATGAATATTGGAATCCCGACGTACAGCCTACAGAAATCAATTATCCAACACTTGATAGTACGCTTCGTACAATTGGTGAGTTGCAGTTCACAGGCTATAAAGAATGGTGTGCAGTTGTTAACATCAATAAGTTCATGGAGCCGCTTCGTGAAAAATATATTGAGGTAACTGAAAAAGTATACGACATCGCAGCACATCATAACATTATCATTGATGAATTGAAACTTTCTTCTCCAATGGCACAAGATAATCTTTTGAACTAATAAATTATGTTCTTATAAATTTGCATGAACGGCCTAGAATTATTACGGCATAAACCCTCTAATCATTGATGCCATGTAATATTCTAGCCGTTCATGTTTTATATAGATTTAGCTCATGATACATTTAAAATATACAGATACTGACCAACGTTATGTATTCATCAAGTGTGATGATAGGCAAGATGAGATACGACTTGGTGAGTTAATCAAATATATTAACTTAGTGGATCCTATATGTTATTTACCAACATATAAGGGAATCCCATATACACAGGACTTCATCTGGAAATATGTTAAGAAGGATGGAACTAAATTGTGGTATGCTCCTATCGGTATGACACAACCAATAGTTGAGTTCTTTAAGGCAAACAACATCGCATATGACGGTATAGAGACAAAGTACTTTAAGAGAAACTTACCGCATGACTTTGTTGAATTCATGGAGATAGTAGATTCATGGAATCTTAAGTATACACCACGTGACTATCAATATGAGGCTGCATATAAGGTGTTACAATATAAACAAAGTCTCTCGGTCCTTGCCACGAGAGCGGGAAAGACTTTAATCTCGTACATCATATTCAGATACGCAATGGAATATTTAGGTGTGAAGAAGATCCTCATGATTGTTCCAAGTATTGACTTAGTAAAACAAGGATATAACGATTTTAGTGATTATGCAGAATTCTTCAACGCTGAGTGTGTATGGGGTGGTGGTAAGCTAGTTGAATCATCAAACCTCACCATAGGAACATTCCAAAGCCTCATTAAGTTTCTTGACAAGAAGTCAAAGAAGTATAACCCACACTTCTATGATGACTACGACTGTGTGTTTGTTGATGAGGTACATAGGGCAACAGCAGCACAGACTAAGACAATCATTAGTCAACCCTTCATGAGAGATGCGAAGATAGTATTCGGTATGACAGGAACACTGCCTAAGGAACACACCATACCGCGATATGTGTTACATAGTCTATTAGGAAGCAAGATTCAGGAGGTAACCCCGAAGGAGCTAATGGACGAGGGATACATAGCAAAGGTTGACATACATCAGATACGACTTCATTATGACAATGTAGACCTACAGAAGAAGCTGTGGCTGAAGTGTGCAGAATATGCGCTGTCTGACTTTGTGTATGTTAAGAACGAAGAAAAGAATCGTAAGGAGAAGGTGAAACTCGAGAATGGTAAGTTCTTATTACAGAATGTAAAGAAGTTACCAAGCGGACTTCAGATCGCAAAGGACAGAATCTATGAGAGGATGGGTGAGTTTGCCGCGGAGGAGTCATACATAGAGATGCTCAAGGGAACTATTAAGGAGAGCACAAAGAGTAACTTACTACAGATAGAGAAGATGATGGTGCATTTCATTAAGTCAAGAATTGAACTGTTATATGACATAGTTGAGAGATGTACTAATAACACTATATTGTTCTGTCATCATACGGAATACCTACGATATGTGGAGCAGAAGCTAAAGGAGAGATTTCCCGAGAGACATATAGCAAGCATATCAGGAAGTGTGGGCAGTAAGCGTCGTGATGAGATAAAGCAGATGTTGAAGGATCATAATGACTGTATATTGGTCGCAAGCTATGCATGTGTAGGAACTGGATTAACACTTAACAATCTTTGCTATGGCATACTGTTTGAGAGCTTTAAGTCTGAAGTAATAAACATGCAGAGCATTGGTAGAGGCCTTGGACTGTCAGACATGAGGGACACATTCATTCTATATGATATCATCGATGTGTTTGATAAGAATGTGCTGAGTAATAAACTGTTCTTACAGGGAATAGCAAAGACGAAGATATATAAGGAATATGAATATAAATATCACATAGAAAATATTGATGTTACATTTAGAATATAAAAAGGAGGGCAGTACTGCCCTCCTTTATTCGTTTAATTATTTTTATACTTATTTTATAGTTATTCACTTGAATCGTCAGATTCATCCATTGCTATGAGTTGCTCTTCTAACTCATTTATTACATCTCTAATTTCTTTTCTCTGTAATTTCCATCCAGGATAAAGAGTGTCACAATCATATCCTTCTATAGCCTTAAGAGCTATATAGTCAGTGTCTGCAAGTTGACTCTTTAACTCATCAATTCTACGAAGTATCTTAAATCTCTCATCTTCTTCAGGAATCTCTTCATTAGGAACATATAATTCATATCCCCACTCTATCATCATCTCATGAGTAGGATTATATGTAGTAAATTCTCCATGTTCAATTCCGAGGGCTGTATTATAAAGTTCGCCATCTTTTATGTAAATTGCCATAATGTATAGTTAAGTTATAAATTTTAAAATAATTATTTTTATTTTATGAAGATGCTGTTTGCACTGTCCAATTTGCAGGTATACCAGACGTACCGGTTGTCAATGTTACATCTGGATGTTTTGTAAATGTTCCTGAAGAAGCAACTCCTGAAACCCAATCAGTTAGACACTGTGATGCACTAACATCTGTTGCAAGCATTTTAATAGAATTAATTTTTGAACATCCTTTAAACATATATCTATAACAATTCTCTGTCAATGTTGTTGCTAGCAATGTTGGTGCTGTAGTTAATGATGTGCAACCTTGGAACATAGAATAATAACAACCATATGCCAATGTAGTAGCAGGTAACACAGGTGCTGTGGTTAATGCTTTACAACCTTGGAACATAGAATTATAACAATTTTCTGTCAATGTTGTTGCTAGCAATGTTGGTGCTGTAGTTAATGATGTGCAACCATAGAACATACGATAATAACAATCTTGTTTCAATGTTGTAGCAGGTAACTCAGGTGCGATTGTTAATGATGTACAACCTCTGAACATAGAATCATAACAATTTTCTGTCAATGTTGTTGCTAGCAATGTTGGTGCTGTAGTTAATGATGTGCAACCTTGGAACATAGAATAATAACAACCTTCTTTCAATGTTGTAGCAGGTAACTCAGGTGCGATTGTTAATGATGTACAACCTTGGAACATACTAAAATAACAATCTTTTGCCAATGTGGTCACAGGTAAACAAGGTTTATTATTTGCATCCAATGGTAATATTGTCAATAGGTCACTATAGGTTACTTTTGTACCAGCAAATAAACCCCTTAACCCACCACTTGCAACAACAGTTTGACTTGTGAAATTAATATTACTGCAATCTGGTAATATATTTGTGCCGCTAAACATATTATTATAACAATTACTTGCCAATGTGGTAGCGGGAAGCGCAGGAGCAGTTGTCAATGATGTGCAACCATTGAACATGTAGTTATAACAATAATTTGCCAATGTAGTTGCGGGTAATTCAGGCGCTGTGGCTAATGATGTGCAATTTTGGAACATATTATAATAACAACTAGTTGCCAATGTAGTAGCAGGAAGGGCTGGTGCTGTGGTTAATGCTTTACAACCATAGAACATATATTGATAACACTGTTGTGCCAATGTAGTAGCAGGAAGGGCCGGTGCAGTTGTTAATGCTGTGCAACCACGGAACATTTCTTGATAACAATTATTTGCCATTGTTGTTGCAGGTAATTCTGGTGGAGTAATTAACGCAGTGCAGCCATTGAACATATTAGAATAACAATAATTAGATACTGTAGAAGAAAGTACTAAATTATTAGCATTTATTAAATTAGTAGAGTTTTTAAATATATTTTCAAAAATATATGTATTGGTTGTACTACTTACACATCCAATAAGGCTCATAATATTATTGCTTACATTATATCTACCAGTGGAACTAAAAATACAAAGTTGTAGGTTAACAGAATTAGACCTCCATTTGACACAATTTCCAGAAGATATTTGAGATGTTGTAACACTTACTATTGTGTTATTAACATTATTAGTTCTTGTCCAATTTTGACCATTATCTGTTGAATATTCTACATATTTTAGTTCTGCAGTTCGTTTATTACTTGGTATTGTCAATGTGAAAATGCTATCATCAATTGCTTCAGTGGTAAAATAATTATATGTACTTGGCCATATAATATCCTCTATCCATCCTGTAGGAACACCATTATTTCCAGTTTCTGTCCATGAAGCTAAAGGATTTTTTATAAATGTACCTGTTGCTGCAACACCACTTACCCAGTTTTGTGTATATGTTGTCGAAGGTGTTGTGGTAAACATTGCCTTGATGTAATTAAGATTTGAACAACTATTGAACATATTGTTATAACAACTATCTGCCAATGTGGTAGCTGGAAGTACGGGTGCAGTTGTTAATGATGTGCAACCATTGAACATACTGCTATAACAACTTTTTGCCAATGTAGTTGCGGGTAATGTTGCTGGTGCAGTTGTTAATGATGTGCAATCTTTGAACATATATTGATAACAATTATCTGCCAATGTTGTTGCTGGTAATGTTGCTGGTGCCGTTGTTAATGCTGTGCAACCAGAGAACATACTATCATAACAACTTTTTGCCAATGTGGTCACAGGTAACTCAGGTGCAGTTGTCAAGAAGGTACAACCTTGGAACATGCCAGAATAACAATAATTTGCCAATGTAGTTGCGGGTAATTCAGGCGCTGTGGCTAATGATGTGCAATTTTTGAACATATTAGAATAACAATAAGTTGGCAATGTCGTTGCTGGTAGTACGGGTGCAGTTGTCAATGTAGTGCAGCCAGAGAACATCTGATTATAACAATTACTTGCCAATGCTGTTGCTGACAATACAGGTGCTGTGGCTAATGATGTGCAGCCAGAGAACATACTTCTATAACAACTATCTGCCAATGTTGTTGCTGATAGTACAGGCGCTGTGGTTAATGACGTGCAACCAGAGAACATACCTTGATAACAACTACCTGCCAATGTAGTAGCAGGAAGATTTGGAGCAGTAGTAAGTAAAGTACAATTTTTAAATATATCAAAATAACAATAATTTGTCAATGTTGTTGCAGGTAAAATTAAATTAGATACATCTAATAATTTATTACCTAAACCTGCAAAAAAAAATGCAAATTGATAAGTGGAAGAAGTTAATTGAGTTTGATTTCTAAAATTATCTCCATACAACATAGATAAAATATTACCTGATATTTTAATATTTCCAGTTGATAGTATTTTAGTATATTTACTTTCTCCATCCGTTCCAACCGAATAAGTTGTGGCAATTCCTTTTAAAAGTAATTTATCTCCAGCTTTTAATGTTGGTATATTAATATTAGTAGCAGTTGTACCAACAGTAGTTGTAGTCCATGTCCATCCTTTATCTAAACTATAAGATACAGAAGAAATATTCTCTGACTTTACTAAATCAGATCCTGACATATCTATAGTAATATCACTTTGTTGTAATGCTTCAAATGTTAAATAATCATTAGCATAATTACGGGGATATTCAGGTCTTTTTGCTATTGATAATCTTCTATTACTTAACCAACTCATAATATTTTAATATTTAAATTATTTTAATATTTAAAGTATTTCTTTAATTTGAAATTTATAATTTTTATCTACATAATTTTGAAAATTAAATCTTTCAAAAATGACTAAATCGGAATTATTTCCATTAATTGTGCATTTTTTGCTCAATAATTCTATTCTAGGGCGAGTTATTATATTTGATGTATTAATAGTACATTCACTTTTTTCACATAAATATAATCTTACTTCACATGTATTAGATACATTTAAAGTTAATGAAGAATTTTCATATAAATAAAATCTATATTTCCCTTCTGATAAAAATATATTACCATTTGCATTACCAAATAAGAATATACAATTAGTATTTATAGCATCAAAATAATCTTTATCAGTATATATATCGTTATTAATTAAAATAGAATGATCAACATACTTTGATATCATTTTACTTCTAATATAAGGTACTCTATAAATAAATAATGGGTCATCTTTCATAGTATTTATCAATTCTTGATAAGATTTATCAAGAACCCATTCATTAAAAGATGCTTGACACATTCCATTAATCAAACATGCTCTTCTTAGATTTTTATTTAACGTTTCAAGTTCCATTATATTTATAATATATTTATGCTGTGGTATGTTCAAAATGTAATATATTCTCTAAAATGTTAAATTCAAATATATCACCTGCGCCAAATGTAGGCATTTCTCTATTTCCTCCAATTTTTACAGAACTTGGTTTTGTAAATGTCATATTTGCTGCAGTAGTAACTATTGAATGATAATAATTAGCTGCTCCTGCAATTCCTGTTCCAAGAGTGAATGATAATGAAGAGCAATACGAAGAAGCATTACCTATTTTATATAAAGTATTTGGAGCAAGTTCTTGTGAAACTGTTCCACCATTTACAGTTACCATAGGAATATATGTAGTTATATTTGCAGTAGAACTACCAGACTGGTTTGCAGTAAATGTAGCTACATTAGTGCCATTCTTCTGAATGGTTAATGTGCCATTGTTAACAGTGGGAATTCCATCTAAATCTGAATATCTATTAGTCACAGCGGCTTTGCCTACAGTACTAATAGGTATTTGGTAATTGTACATATTAACACTAAGTATAGTATTAGATGCTACACCGCCGCTAGAAGGTTCTACTACACTTCCAGAAAATGTGCCTGATGGTATAGTTATAGTTCTAACATCATTTATAATACCGTTAGTACTTGTCAATTCATAAGAAACACTGCCAAAATTAAATCTGAACTTATAATTAGATGTTGCAGATTTAGCATATATAGCGACTGTATAAGTCCCTGCAGTAAGGCTAGGTATAATTCCAGCGTTACCTTTCACGGTGAAATTACCTGTACCATTAACATCTTCTCTATACATCTTACCTGCGACTGCACCTAGTTTTAAATCTGCTGGTATATGTGTGTTACTTGGCAAAGCACCTACTTCACTAGCGGTGTATGTCGGTTTTGTTGATTGTTTTGCCCATTCACTAATATCACTTGTTGTTAATAAATCTCTTGCAAGATCTACCGATTTTGTTGCACCGTTGGTTATTGAATCTAATTGAAGTGGCTCATTATTTGTTAATTTAATCTTCATATCTTTTTAATATTATTCGTTTATAATGTATTATGAATTATTTATCTGTTATGAATTATTTATCTGCTTCCAAGTATAATTTTTTGTTCCTATATAAATATTCCCATTCGATGGTACTGCCATTTGTCCTGCATAGTTTGGAGGATTACTTGTTGTTGTTCTTGGTAATGTAAATGGAGTATTATCTGGAACAAGATCATTTGATTGATCATAAAAATGTTTCGCTTGGTCATCATATAAAAATCCATCATAGAAGGTATCGCACTTTAAATGTACTACACAAGAAATAAGTTTGTATCTTTGCTTTTTATATATTACTTGCATACTCCCTGACCTATAATAAAGATACCAAACGCCAGTTCCACCTGACACTCCCTTAACCGTATAATTGCCAACACCTAAAGTGTCTCCCCCTGAATATACATTATTGTTAGAATCTACAATAGATGTAATAACTGAGCTACTTGCACTACCCACTCTAATTGCACATTCTCCACTTACAACCTCAATATCGCATTCCCATCTTTGTAATTGGACACTATTTCCCACATAATACCCGCATGTATGATACGTAGATGTAGTACAATTAGAAGTAGAAGTCAATACACGTGTTCCATCTCCAGGGAATGTAGACTCAATGGTTCCATTAAAAGAGCCTCCGTAGGTAGAATAATTTCCATTCCTTTCCACCCAATTATCTGTGCTATTTCTAAAATTATTTGCGTATTTAGTAAATACCATACTTGCCCCATATAAGGTGTTTTCATATGTAGCAAAGAACAGCTTTGATATATCATAATCAAAAATTTGGACATCATAAAGATAGAATCCTGTGTCCCCACCGTGAAAACATATAGATTTACTTGGAGCAATGAAGTAGTCTAGTTTGTATTCATCATATGTTTGTGTGCTAATCAATGTGTTCCTTTCATAATACTTTATTATACCGTTTGTTCTATCCCAAACTAAAGTAAAGACAAGAGGATTTATTATAGTTCCAGAAGATGTTTTATTTATACATGTAGCAGTATTATAGTTTTTACCTCTCGCAAACATTCTCTTGGAATAATCCCATTCGAATTCAAAAGCATTATCAGCCGAGCTATTCGTATTATTACCATTTATTCCGACATACCTTAATGTCATTGAAATAGATGCATAATTTTCAGGTTCTGTTAAAATAAATCTAAAAGACGCAACATCGGTAGCATTTAGTCTTGAATATTGAGCATCGGTTAGGTTAATTACATGATTTGTGTTTGGCTTTAAATATCCACATGAACAATTTTGAACCTTTATGTTTCTATATATACTGTCCGTTATAGCCTTTTGTGACATTAAAGACCCCTCACTTTGCCCAGTAGTTTGTTTAATTGCCGATTTAAGTAATTCATAATTACTTGCCTTTACTGTTGTATTAGCCAAATTCTTAATTCTGTAATAAGTTTTATAACAACATGCTCTTATTCTCCCAAGTGTTGGATATGTTGCCCTTGTTATTTCTACACTATTATTTGTTATTGTTCTATAACCCAAATAGCCACCACTAGAATTATAAAACATAATATCAAATGTGCCATCAATGTTTAATACAACACCTGTGGTTGTATTACTTATTTCAATATAGTCTCTTGTTCTGTAATAATTACCATTAGTTCCATTTGCTCCATTATTACTACTAATCAAACCACCTTCCCAAGTCAATGACCGAAAATTGGTAGAGTAGTCTAATAATAACTCATCAGTCACAGCCTTCTGTGACATGACGCTCTCTTCACTATCGCCAGTAGTCTGCACCAAGCCAATCTCACCAAGGCTCACACCATCAGCGCCGTCAAGCCCATTTTTTATGTTAATTGTTGTTGTTGTACCGTTTGTTTCTGTAATGGTAATTGTATTATTACCGCCGCTTGCTTGACTCTCAGTTGTTGTTATCGACTCAATTTCATTTACATCAATATTCCCAGGGCCTAGCAATGTTTGATTATTAACTGTTTTAATGTTAGTGCCACTCACTAAGGCATCTTGCTTATCTTCAATATCTGATACGACATCTATTACTTTAGGCGTGTTGTTAATTAATGCATTTATTTGAAGTGGCTCATTATTTGTTAATTTAATCTTCATATCTTTTTAATATTATTCATTTTAATACAGAAATTATACAGAAACTGTTTGACTGTTTGCTGGTTGATAAATTGTTCTAAAGGCATCACCAACAGTATTATGACTAATGGTCTTAGGGTTGTTGCTGTTGTTTACACCGAGAGCAATAAGGAAGTTCTGCAAATATGCACTCGAACTTGTTGTCTTATTGCTTGTTATGGTAATCTTTTTATTGCCATTCTCGATGATAACATAACGCATAAAGTCCTTCGAGACAGTGATATTCTGAACGCCATCACCTACGCTGCACTTCTCAGCGTTGTTCCCAAAGGTGTTACCACTGCAGCCGTTCCCAAACGTGTTGGATTGGCAATAGTTCCCAAAGGTGTTGTTGCTGCAGCTGTTCCCAAAGGTGTTGTTGAAGAAGTCGTTCCCAAACGTGTTGGATTGGCAATAGTTTCCAAAGGTGTTGTTTCCACACTTGTTCCCAAAGGTGTTTTGTGAGAACCAGTTCCCAAACGTATTGCTTTGGCAGCTGTTCCCAAAGGTGTTAGCAAAGAAGCTGTTCCCAAAGGTATTACGAAGGCAGCTGTTCCCAAACGTGTTGTTTGAGCAATAAGACTTAAGCGAGTTGCCGTAGCAATTAGCAAAAGCATACGACCAATAATCTTCGTCTTCGTCAAAGTAGCAATAGCTACTGTTGAAGAAAACATTATCGGGAAGTGTCAAACCAGGAGCAAGGTTGTAGCCTTCAATATCCATCTCGCCATAATTGCCAATGAAATTGTCATAGCAGACATCAGCGATACCCTCGCCCATTTCCTGCTCAATCATGTAGTCGATGAACTCTTGTGGCCCTACGAACGGAGCAGCAGAAACATCATAATGAGTTATGTTTCCTTCAGCATCTTTGAGAGCACCATCAAAGGTGTAGGCAAAGATGTAATTGTCATCGTCGAGAGTGGCACCGCTTATGACTGGAGAGTCATAAGCCTTTGCACCGAAATAAACAGGATTCTCGTCGGCATCGTAAATCAACGCTGCCTTCATCTCGTCGCTGCCGCTGGTCAAAGCAGTTATTGCCCAACGCTTGAACTGGATGTTCTTGAAGTCGTAAGGACAATCATTATTCCACTCATCAATAAGTCGGTAGATTACACCACGACCAACCTCTGCATCAACACCAGGGGTAAAACCAACTAAAGACGCTTCATCATCAATTACATAATTTGATGACTGTCTTATATATAATGGGTCACCAACAGAAGGAACTGTTTTTGTAGTATAATAATAAGACGATGAAAACCTCCATTGATAATACTTTATGCCATTTTTCTCTCTGTCTCCGCTAGGGTTTCTCTTATAGACATTTGTTTCAGCCTCTCCTTCGTCAAAGATAGATGGAGTTTCTATACTTATCTCACTAGGCACATATTTGCCTTCATGCCCTGGGGTAAAAGAAAGCACCTTATAATTTTGTTTAACTGCTGAGTTGCTAATTATCTTGTATATGTCGTCGCCTACGTTTGGAGTAGCGGAAAGAGTACAATCTATCGTTCCCCCATACCATCTATAGTAAGTGACTCCACCTACCTCCTGTGTGTCAAGAAACTCAAATTCCAACTCTAAGCCTGACCCAGCGGAAGTGATTTTGGAGGGGACGGTTGCATCCTTACTATCATCAGCCCAAGCAAACCTACTCGTGTCATTATCTAAACAATACCACACTTTCCAAGCAGAGAGATTGGAGTTTTGAAAGTAGTTGTAGGTGAGGTTGGGAGTATCTAAAGCAAAGGTGGACGGGTTTACAGCACCTGGACCAAAAGATACTTGTTTGTTATTATCGTCAACGAATGCAGATTCTCCACGAACAACGTCATCCAACCGGACGCCTAACATAGTATCAATATCTATTAAATTCCAATCTTCATATATTTTCCCATCGTCCTCATCCTCACTAATGCTAGTAACATATAGATAACATTTCTTAGTAAACCCATCATAAAAAGTCACATCATAAATATTATCGTGCATCATTGCCCAACCTTCCTCTGCTAACTTATTCTCACTTAAAGCAAGTAATACAATGTCAAACTGATGACCTGCTGATTGAGTGTTTTCTTGAGTAGTTGTACATTGATAATCTGTAATCCTATACAAAATACCAGGTTTTAGGTTATTATTATTTCTAGCTGTGACCAAATCTGAATAAGTGATTTCGGTCATTGGTGTGCTTGCATCAATCGCATCATCAACATACTCCTTAATACCCTCACTAGTAACTGGATTTTGACTATTCGCTGTTGGTGTACTATCAAATGTAAGTGGTGCTTGAACTGAAATATCCCCACTACCTAAAAGCGAAGTAGAATTAATGGTTTTTATATTAGTACCACTGACTAGTGTATCTTGCTTTCCATTCAAAGCAGTATACACTGCATTTGATGCTACTGGTCCTTCATAATAAGAATCAATTGTGGAAAATGGTTCTATATAAAAACTTTTCATCCTCAATAAAAAATGATGATATGTAGCATCGTGTTGAATTTCATCAACCATTTCCCATATTTGAAAAATTGTAGTTTGTGCATAACCATAACCAGCATCATCAATCCTAATAATTGAAGTAAGATAACCCACTTCATTATCATCATCATGGTCATAATATTTGTACCTTGTAAGTGTATAAGCACCTTCTCCATCAAGGAATACAGTGGCCCCGTTATAATTCTCTAAACTTAAGTATTCTGTATAAGCCGTGTTAGATAAGGTAATTGGAATTTGACTTTCTAATGTAGGTTCTAATTCTTGTAATAGGTTAGGGCAAACTATAGTTAAATCAATTTTATCAACTTTATTATCTAATACTGTTTTAATCCCGCCAGATGTTACTGGATTGGTACTATTGCTGGTTGGAGTAGTATCAAATGTAAGCAATTCTTGTTTAGTGTCATGTAACTCAGTAAGCGAGCGGGCGGTTACTAATTCATGTTCGTCAATTTCCTCTTTAGTATAATAAAGAGATGGGTCAAAAATATCACTTAAAGGTATTTCAATATCTTCTTTACCACTGTCAGTATTGAACGTAATTACTAAATTACCTTCAGTAACCTCAACAGTATCTACCATGCCATCTTTAATAAAGTCACTAGCATTAATAGGGTTAGATAATCTTGTGTTGCCATGTTTTAAATATATATAATGATTAGTAGAATCATATTCTGCACCATCTGCATAAGAAGATAAGTCTTGATGTTCTGTCAAGAAAGTAGCACCCTTAGTTAAAGTAATTTGATGGTTATTTACGCTTATATCAGTAACAGCATTACCAGAGCCTGTTGTTCCCTTTGATAATTGGGTTTCAGTTTGAAGTGCAGTTTCACCAAGTGCCGCCCCAGATCTGATTTCATCTAAATCATCAATCACATCTTGTTTAGTATCATTAAGATCAGTTAATGCTCTTGCTGTAATTAATTCGTTCTCAATAATAACGTCTTGGACAGATTTAGTCTCATTTTCGACTTTCATCTGAACTAACTTAGCATCAGTTACTGGAAGTAAAACATTATTTTCGTTATCTTGTAATTTTATTACCTTTGTTGACATATAGTAAATCTCAAAATAATTAAATTTAATTATATATTAAAAATAAAAAAGTCCATTCATATGAACAGACTTTTATAATTATATTATTAAAATCATTTTATAAAAAATCATTTTAATTAACTGAAGGTGTGAATACTTTTGCAAGATCCACTGTTGTAGTTTCAAATGTGATTCCTGATAATGTGAAATTTAAAATATAAAAAAGGAAGGCAGCTGCCTTCCTTTTTGTTTTTATAATATTTGAGAAGAATATTAACTGATATTTGTGACAATGGTATTTTCTGTTGATTCTGCAGTTCCTATTGGTAATGTGAAATCAACATCAGATGGATACACATCATATTTAAGATTTTTTGCAATTGTTACATCTGCGGATGCTCCAATGTGACCAGCTTCATCCCATGCAATTTTCTTTAATGCTGCAGTACCTCCGTTTCCTTTAAGAGCATGTGAAAATTGAACCTTATCAGATCCTGCAGTAGTACTTTCTGTGCCTTTTATATGTAACCATTTATTTACAGATTCAAAAGTAACAAGTTCATTGTCATTTTTTGATTGTAAAGTAACATCTGATGCAGAAGTTGATATATTATCAGTTGTAGCAGGTGAATGTTGAATTACTTTTATTTGTCCATAATCAGGTCCTTGTGAGGGCAATGTTGCAGTAGTATAATCATATGTAATTGCATGATTACTTACATTTATATTTGATATGTAAGTAAATGTACCACCATGTGTCAATGTTGCAGTTTTATTCGTACCAGTTTTTGATAATTGAGTTTCATTTGGTAATGTTACTTTTTGAGTATGTAATTTAGTAACATGACCATTGGTTACTTCAACATTTCCAATTACTGTAAAGTTACCGCCATGTGCAGGTGTAAGAGCGGTTAATGCTGAAGAAGTATAAGTTACAGATGCATGTTTAGCAGTTAATGTTAAATCAGTACCGTCAACCGTTGCAATTGTAGCAGCAGATCCTGCCGTTGTTGTATATGGAACTTCTAAAACATCTGTACCATTTAATACTTGATTTTCACCATTTACTGCATCCCAAGTTGTACCATTACAAATTAAATAATCACCAGGTTCAAGATGTTGTGAGGTTGCTGTTGTTGAACCATTACTTGTTACAGTATAATCACCGGCGGTAGAAACAACCCAAACATCACCTTGTGTTTTTGTTTTTCCTGATAATTCAGTGTTTGATGCAACTGTACCTTTATATTTGAGGGCAGATGTAAGAGCGCCATCAACAACATCATGAACAAATGCCGTAGTTGCAACTTTTGTAGAATCATCAGAAGCACTTTGTGTAGTTGCCGTTGTTGTTGAATCAATTGTTCCATCTAAATTACCCTTAAGTGTTGTTGCTTGGAAAGTTGTTGAATATGTTGTACCACCTTGTGTATATACTGCTGAGTTACTAAATGTTTGTGGATTGTCACCTTGTGATTTTGCGCCGACCAAGAATAATTTAGCAGCATCATTTGTTGAACCTGCAGTATTCTTTGTATCAGTGTCGGTATAAGTTGCTTTAATAACAATACCGCCACTTGACCCTGATGTGTATGATACATATACAGCAGCATATCCTGTTGTTGCTGCACTTCCTTTTACTTGAACACTACCATTTGTGCCAGAATCCAATCTTATTGAAGGATTTGTTGCACCATTAGCATCTAATTTCTGAACTGCTGGCGTTTCAGGTCCATTAATAGTTAATGTAGTTGTATTTCCGCTTGTTGAATTAGCAACTGTAACATTAGTACCACCAACAATTTTTATTTTTTTATCTCCAGCATGAATACCGTCTAAACCTATACCATTTGTGGAATCATAAGTTAAATTAACTTTTTGTTGATAATGAGTATTATATGCAGTCTGAAGATCATCTAATTTCGTAGTTAATGGTGTAGTACTACTAATTACTGCTTGAGCAACAGTACCTAAAGCATCCTGTACACTCATAAAACCACCCGTATATGAATATTGAACAGCACTTGCTAATGTTACAGGTACATAGGTAGTATTATTATCATGAAATTTTATAATTTTTGTTGCCATTTATAATCTTTAATCTATAAAATATATTTTAACTATATTTATGAGTAGGGTAGTCAACGACCACCCTTACTCATGTTTTATTATAATCTATTAATTATTCTTAATTATTCGTCAGGATTTGCACCAAGAATAGTCACTGTTTCAGCCCCATTCCAAGTCAATTCATCATACTGAAGTTTTGCTACATTGCCAAGAGCAGAATCATCAATAGTAAATGAATATGTATTATTACCGTCCTTAAATGCATTTGTTGCTTTAATATATGAACCATCTGTAATAACAATATTATTTACTGCACCTGCTTGAGTATTATTTACTTTATTAGCAATCTTATTTAATGCATCATGTAAATCAGTTGGAAGATTTTCGTTACCGAGTAATTTATAAAGATCAGATTCAGAACCAAATGTAGTAGTCTTAACATTTGAATCAGTTAATTCTACTGTGTTGTATGCACTAAGCTTACCGTCTGCTTGGTCAACCTTAGTAATTACGTAAGCAACGTCTGATGCAGTATAGACTTCACCAACTGATGAAGAAAGTGATGTTTTAAGTGCATCAACCTTAGTCTGAATAGCAGTATTAATACCCTTAGAAGCAATAGCGCCATTACTATCAATTTCAATGTAATCATCACCACTCTTTACATTAACACCAACTCTATGGTTGTCAACTGTTAAACCTTTAGTAGTATCAAATTCACTTTCTGCTAAGAAATATGAAACATCAACCTTAGTTAATGCATATGATCCATCAGCAAGATAGTGAACAAAGTTCATACTTTGACCATTACCAGAACCATTTGTAATTGTACCAGATGCTGAATCAATAGTATCACCATCATTTCCTAACCATACATATGTTAATGTACGATCTTTTGGAATTTCAATTGCTGGTCCAACATTTGTTGTGTTATTATTTATGGTTTGTTGTAAGTGATAAACGTTTGCATTTGTGCCACTTGCACCATCAGCAACAATTGTGTAAATAGCAGCGCTTTCACCAAGGTCAGTAATCTCTGTTTGTAATTGTTCAAGTGTTGCCTGTGTGCTTAATGTTGCAGGAATTTCATCACCAGCAATTTTAAATTTATTATCAGTATTATCTACATTCACATATGCAGCATTAATATTGCCTGCATTTGCAGTAACAATACCATTAGCTTCAGAAACAGAAATAATTGCTTTTCCTGTTTCACCCATTGCCTCAGCGTTAAGATTATTAATAGCAGCTTCAATTTGTGATTGAACACTACCTTCACCCTCACCAGCAAGATCTGCTAATGTTGTTTGAAGAGCCTCAATAGCAGATTTAACATTACCATTCCCATTATAAGAAACTACAGAAGCATCAAGCCATGTTTCTGTATAAGCAGTTAATTTGCCGTCGGCCTGTGTAATACCTGTAAGAACATATCCTTGCTGTGCTTGTTGCGATGAATTAAGAGCATTAATTTGTTCTCCAGTATATGCCTTTGCAGCATCAAGATTTGAATTAGACTTATTTAATAAGTACGTTAAAGCTGCAGCAACATCTTTTGCACCTTCACCAAATTGTCCTTGCGATTGATTATTAGCAAGTTCAATTAATTGGGCTTTAGATATAGGTAATATCTGACTGTCTCCATTATTAAGAAGAACAGCATACGCAGTATTATATTTTGTTGCCATTTTGTAAAATTATATTATATTTTTTTATTGTTTTGTTTTTTTTATTCATTTATACCAATTGCTTCAAGAAAACCTGAGCTAATAACTTCAGTTGAATTACCTTCATCATAAAGAGCGACATATGATAAATGTAAAACATGATCTTGTGGTTCAACTGTTCGTCCATTTATAGTTGCACTTGTAACATAACTATTTTCAATTGCATCAACCTTATCAGAAATTTCACTAACTGATGTTTGAAGATCAGTAACATCACTAGCAATTTCACCAGTTATTGCATCAATAAAGTTACTAATTGGAATATATGTAAATGGAGCACCTGTTAATTCGTCATCATCACCGTACATCCATTCAAATATAAGTGCATATGAATCGTTATATGATTCGTACTTAACATCCTTTAAGAATTGGTCCTTAGGAATATTAATTTTTCCAATTTCTATTCCACCTTGATTTAAGGTGTAAACCTTTGCATAACTTGAATTATCATCAGGAGTTAATGTAACAACATAACTTGATTTAAGTTCGTCAATGTCATTGTTAATAGTTGTTATATAACTATTTGTTTCATTATAGAATTCTTGTACTGATTTTTCAGCCTCTACAGGTTCATCACCACTGTTATCAGTATATGTAACAGTAATGTTATAAGCTGTAAGACCACCATCAATATGATCTGATGTAATGTATCCTGCAATCTGTGAACCATCAATAGTTAACTTAGAATCGTCAACTGTTACCTTATGTGTTGAGGGATCAAGTATTAACTTGTCATTATCAAGATTTAACGAAACTCTAACTGCTGTTGTTTCTGCAGTTTCATTACGCCCATTAACAAGTATACCATTATAACCTGTAACAGAAGTAACTCCTGCTCCTTCAGCAGCATCTATTGCTATCTGACTTACTCGTGACAACTGTTGACCAATGCTATTAAGTGCACCATTAACATCTGTTGCGCCTTCTGTATATGTGCTTGAAGATCCAACAAACTTAACACTATATGCCCAAAGGTCAAGGTCACCATTTTCATCGAATAAATCATTTACTTTATTCAGATTGTTAACATCGTTCTGTAAATCAGTAATATAAGTTGTATGCTGCACAATTGTTGCTTCAGCAGCATTAACACGAGAATTTAACGAATCAAAATTGGTATTTAATCCATCAATATATGATTCAGCTCGTGTTAAACGTTCATCTACATTCTTAACGCGAGAATCAATGTTTTCTATTACCTTTTGAGTACTTACAAAATTTTGCTCGTTAACTGTAGCATCAGGATCTAAATTTCTGATGTCCTCGCTTAATGTCTCATATGAAGTATTAAATACTACCTCAGCTGCAACATCTGGACGTTGTACATAAGATGTTAAAATGGTGTTTACAGTATCAATTATGTTTTGTGTCACTGAACCTTGAGCACCAATTTTCTCATTAATATCATCAATATTATCATTAATGACATCAATGGAGCTCTTTGAATATTCAACAGCATCACCTAATGTGTCAAGGTATGATTTAACGGATACCCCATTTTTATACTCAACATAATATGAAAGGGTAATTGGCAATAAGGCTTTGCCGTTGCCATCCTTTAATAATATGTTCTTATATTCTGTGATTGCCATATTGTATTTTTATGTATTATATTTTATTTCTTGTTTTATTTTTGACTATTTTCATTTTTGACTATTTATAAAATCTATACTTAATTCATAGCTCTTACCAAATTCTTCATATTCAGTATATTTATTCACATATGCATATATATCTGTAATGTCTTGTTTAAGTGTTGTATATGTAGTATTAACTGAATCATCAATATAATCTTTTATTTTACTTGTATTACCAACCCATTCTCCTTGTTCATTAATAAATTGAATAGTATTTGCAGCATCATATAATACAACCTCTTTATTTACTACTAATTGACCATACGAATTAACAAATATTGTATCATTATCTACATTTGCGCTTATCGTTCTATCATTTATTGATATGCCATCTCCTTCTATTAATTCTACGTCAATATTATCAATAAGCTGATATAATTCTGGTATTTTTGTATATGTATATGATCTTAATGCTTCAACATCAGAATTAATAGTATCACGATATGAAATAATAGTGTCAAGTACCTCTGTATTAATCCTATTATACAGATTAGTCATTTGTGTATTGACATCATCTGATAATGTATCAATGCTATTCTTTGTTTCAACTATCCTATTACGAACATCAATAAAACTATTTGTAATATCGTCAATTGTGTCTTTTAACGTTTTATTAGTATCTGTTATAACATATGATGAACTTGTTATAGGATATAATTTACCGTCTGCTGAATTATTTATCGTTACTCCTGTGCCTGGAGACGTAGATGTTAATGGATTATCTGTTACAGTAAAATCTGGAACAGATTGATGATATTCATATGATATGTGTAACGAATCAACTATTTCATTAATTTTATTAACAGTTGCATTATATTCATATGAATATAATATAGATCCTTTATATTTTGTGCGTATGTTTAAGTGTTCTATGTAAGAAAATTTAGACATGATTAATAAATAAATTAAAGTTCTTCTTAATATAATTAAAAATAAATTGAAATGACTAGAATTAATTACTAAAAATGTCGGTACTTAAGTACCGACATTTTGTATTAAATTTAACAATTTTATTAAATTGTAAATGAATCAAGTGTAGTATCTGCAATAGTATTTTCACCAACTTGCTCATAGAATACACCGCTATTTGACAATTCAGTGTTCATATTATTATATGAAGTTTGAAGTGCCTGTAAGTTAGTGTCAGAAGCGATATCGGAAGTACTGATTGTGAATGTAGTTGCACCACTGCTTGTAGAAGAAGTTACAGTGATATATGCAGAATCATCAGTTACATTGTAAGATAAATTCTGAGCAGCTGTCTCCAATGCCTCAATACGAGTGTTATATGCAGTCAAATCAGACTGATGGCTGCCTAAAGTAGTTGTATGTTCTTCAAGAGTAGTTTGAATACCATGTAAGTATGAAGGAAGTGTTGTAGAAGCATCAGTCTTAACAATACTTGCGTCAACACTTGTTAAGTAACTATAAATGGTATTATCGTCAGCAACAACAACTTCTGTTGAAGTCTGTCCTAATGTATAAACACCACCTGTATAAACATCAGTTAAGTCCTTTACAGGAATGTACATGTGAGTTTCAGTCTCATCATTTCCAACAGTATTTACAACGAAATCTAAATACTTGTCACCAACAACAGCACCACTATATGGAGTGTTTGCAGTTTCAACTGTTTCAACTGTACCGCTCTTTATAAGGAAATCCTTAGGAATATTAATCTTACCTGAAGCACCGCCACTTACTGCGCTACCACCCTGCTTTATTACATAAGTTTTCAAGAAACCATTGTCAGGAGTTGAAGCCTCTTCAAGTGTTACAACAGAACCAGTACCGCCAGTTTCAACAGCACGTGCTAATTCTTGCAATGCAGCTTCAACATCAGTTGCGGCCAATGCCTTTGTACCAGCAGATTCGTCATTAACAGTTGCGGTTCTCTTAATATCAGCAGCTGTTAAATAAGCAGTTTGAACATTTGTGATCTTACCGTCAACTTGGTCAATTTGTGTAAATACCTTACCAGTTTCAACAGTATAAGAAGCATCAAGTGCGTCAATACGAGCATTAAGAGCAGTATCAGCAGCTTCATAATTTGAAATGATTGTAGCATCAGCAGCTTCATAAGCAGTAACAACGTCATTAATGCGAGAACCAAGAGCAGTATCAGCAGCTTCATAATTTGAAATGATTGTAGCATCAGCAGCTTCATAAGCAGTTTTAATAGCGGCCTCACGTGCATCAACATAATTATAAGCAAGATCCTTAGCTTCAGTTGCCTTAGAAGCAGCCTCAGCATATGCAAGAACTTTTACATTATCCGCATAATCAGCAACAGCACGTTGATTATCAAGAACATCCTTAAGAGCATTTTTAATAGTTGCAATATCTGAAAGAGCAGTAGCATTACTATTACTAATTGTTGATGCATATGAATATAATGCCTCCAATGCATCTTGTACTGACGCCTTGTTCCAATTCTTGCTGTCAAGAAGATCAAGACCTGAAATTTGAGATACTTGTACAAGTTGAGATCTAGTTAATGGTAATACAAGACTACCTTGACGATCTTTTAGTTTAATAACTTTTGCCATAGTATTATAAATTTATAATTATTTATGTATTTTTATATTTATTATTTATTATTTTTCATATTTAAAAATTAATCATGATATTCACCATCATATAAATCATTTTCATTATCATATATAATCTTAGGCTGAGCAGGTTCCGGCTCTGTTTTAATATCATAATCAAATGTTAATGTTGTATCATTAATATGAGTATATATTTTTGTATATGACTCATCAGTATACTCTTTAGAACTTTCAACCGCTCTTTCATATGCTGTTTCTGCAACAGTATCAGCATATTCTTTAGAATCATTATATGAAGTTTCAATCTTTTCTTCTACTAAACCTAATGAAACTCTAATATCGTCCAATGAAGAATTTATGTCTGAAATGTCTGTTGCATTTTTTGATGACTTTATTTCATTTCTGCTTAATCTATCTCTAATACTTTCTATTTCATTATATATTGATAATGTAGAGTCTTCATCTAACATAATTGTCTTAGCATTAAGATTTTCTCTTACCTTATTAATTTTGCTAAGCAAATATGTTGTAGTATCAACAAACGTTTCCTTTATAGGACTATTAAGATGAGTTTTAATTTCTTCTATCTTGTTAACTACAGAATTAAACTCGTTAGAATATAATTTATCTCCTTTAAACTTAGGAGAAATTCCCATTCCATCAATATCTGATAATGTAGTATTTATCCTATCAATAATATCTATAATGTCTTCACCCATAGTCTTTATGAAAGTTCTTTCTTTATATATTAATAATAATTAAAATGACCAATACATTTCGCAATGCATTGGTCAAACAAAAATAATTTGTTTCAAATATTTCAATATTATTTTAAATTAATTTCCGTTTCACAACGATATAATTTCAATCTTTCTTCTCTGTCTTCTTTGCCGTTTTCTTTACACTTTTCTTTTTAGTTTTTTCAACATTTTCCTGCTGTTGAGATTCTGCAGAATTCTTATCAACTTTTTTTGTAACTCTCTTTTTAGTACTCTTATTTACTTCTTGCTTTGAACTTTCATTCTTTTCAAGTTTTTTGTCCGAAGATTTATTAGCTTTAGGTTTTTTATCGGTTATAACTTTTTTAGTACTATTCGATTTCTTTTCAGTATTGCTAACTTTGCAAGCTTCTTTCTTATTACTATCATTTGACAATTCATTATTTTCAATACTTACTGCAGGTTTTGTAATCTCAACAGAATCATCACAATTACATTTATCACATGTGCATTCAGATTCTTTCACGATTTCAACTGTATTATTTGGTGTAAAAATACTTCTTAACCAATTTGTAAATTTTTGTAACATAATATTTAGTTTAATATTTATTAATTTAATATTTAGTTTATATGTTTGTTTATATTATAAAAATATTACATGTTTCTTAATTTATTCAATCATATTCAAATATTTTTTAAGAATTTATCTTATAATTTTTTAAGTCATTGTTTTATTTAGTATCTCTTGATTGATTTCATCTGCTATTTCCTGTGAATATTTAAGTGGAATATCACTATCCTCCACTATATGATGTTCACCCATATCAAACCCATACGATAAACCCTTATAAAAGCCAGCATTATAAAATGTTTCTAAAAATTTAACCATTGGAAATTTTTCGTTTAATTCATTTACCATTTCTGTACATTTAAATACCGTACATATTTTCATTAACGAATCAAGAAAATATGATTGACGATCTTTTTCCATAGTTATTCTATATTCAGGACCATATTTGTCAAGCCATTCTTCAGAAGTCATAATCTATTAAAATTAGTATATATATAAAAATCAAAAGTGCAATCTTTTGGACTGCACTTTTTTAAATCATTTACCATTTCTTAGAAAGGAAGTTCAGAATCCTCTTCTACAGTATCAACTGCTGGAGCTGATGGTGTAGGAGTTGGGTTTGACGTTAATCCAAATGGATCATTATCTGGAGTAGGATCTGTGTTTACATCACCGTAAGTAGCAGGGTCATCACCCTTAAGAACGATGTCAATCCAATTCTGTACTCTCTTCTTCTGCTCGTCTGTCCACTCACGATAACCAAGTTCCTCAATAAGATTTGGAGCATAACTCTTAATCTTCTCAAGTACTCGCTTGTAGATTTCGCCAAGCTTCTTAGTGTTCTCTTGAGCATTGATTTCCTTTGTCTTGTTCATACGGAACTCAGGATCACGGCTACGCCAAACTTCCTTCATTGCACTTACATAAGTGTCAAGTACTGCTTGCTCTTCTGAGTTAAGAAGCGGTGTTCCGTCAGGATTCTTGCAGCTTACAATATCCTCACTGATTTCTCCCATGTAAGAGATCTCACGAAGCTTACGCTCAGGTGCATTACGATCATCGGGGCCAGGATGAACCTCAAGATAGATCTCACGGCCAAACAAGAAGTCCATTACAGGAACTGGAGCACGACCGCTGTCCTTTGAAGGATTCATCTTTGCGTTGATTATTTCATAAACTGATTTTGGCAACTTCCAGAACATATACTGTCCAACAAGGTCAGGATTGTTCTTATCCTCCATAACTTGAATGAGGACGTAGCGAGCAAAACGTTTTTGGAAAATACCTTTCTTATGTTGTTCGTTAAGAACGGTACCCTCTGCAGCATAACGACACTTCTTCCAAGCCGTAAAGATTGGACAGCTTGTATCGTTGTTAGTCAACTTACTAACAACAGTAAACCAGCCATCCTTATCCTGCATTGCATAACTTTGCTGTTCAAGGATTGAGTTCTTTACGTCAAATGGGTTGTAAATGATTTTAATTGTAGCATGATAAATACCGTCATCCGTCTTTGCATCTGCTGGACGAGGCTTGTAAATGTTTTGATTTCCCGAAGTATGGGGAGTTTCTTCACGATTAAATAAGTCTTGTGGATTAAATCCTAAAATGTCTAATTCGTTCATCTTTTCAAATTTTTAAAGTTATTTTATAAAGTTATTTTTCAAAATGTTTGCTATTAGCAAACGGTTGTTATTTAAATAATTGTTATTAATATTAATATATAAATGTTTTACTACAAATTTTCAAATATTTTCAAAAAATATTTTCAAAAATTATCTCATGCCTAATGTGTTTGGTAATGCTCCATTTGCTATAGGTGTTTTAGTTGGTGATATAATTGCTTGTGACACACCATTTGGACCAACTGCATTAATTGGTCCATATATTTCTCCATTTTTTATATAATAATCTATTGCACATGCTAAGCTAGTTCCAAATTGGTCACTAATCATATCATCAATATTATTTGCAAATTTTTCTGCGATCTGGTCACCAATGTCTGATTTTGTTGGGTATGACCTCAAAAGCGCTTCTTTTATTGCTGGACATAATAAGGTACGAACTGCATCGGTTATATATTCAGAAAGTTTTGTGGAGTCTAACATTGATTTTTTAAATTTATTTATTCATAAGCCAACATGCAAACTCAAATAATCCAGCGTATACATCATCAATAACATTTCTATCCATTTCAGTATTTGGACGAATAATAGTATCAACATATTCCGTTACTAATTTATGAATTTGCAGTTTTTTGTCTGTAGGAGTTTTAGATGATGGAAGCTCTGGAATTTTATGTTCTTTACTCTTTGCTTCAGAATGAATCTTATCACCTGTCTGTTTTATTTCGTTAATGACATCTTTAAAGTCTGCTCCAAACAATGCGTCAAATAACATTTTTGTAATATTACTTGAAACTTCATCACTTTCACATATTTTATTGCATTCATCAACATAATCATTGAATTTTGCATAGTCCTCATCTTTGGTCAAATCCAATTTTTCAAGGTTGTCATCACAATCACAACAGCAATCGCAGCAGCAATCACAGCAATCACATTCTTCTGATTTGTTGTCGTTACCAAAAATGTCGTTGATTAACTTAAGTAAATTTTCGTTTTTCATATTTCTTAAAATTTTATATTGTAATTAATATTGTAATTAAATAATTTGTATCATTTAAAAAGTAATGGAATGATTGTTATTGCTCCCAGACATGTTCCTATAGCATCTGCATATAAATCTTTAACATCAAAATAGGAATCACGAATTTTTTTATCAATAACATATTCTTTAAAAACTCCAATCACTAATGTTATAAATACAGACAACAATAATGATACTGAAGATGGCTTAAATAAAAATATGATATTGAATAATAAAACAACTAATAATGCAGAAACACCGCCATGAAGTAAAAGGTCGTTTCTAACTGTTCCCATTTTATTAACATAATTAAATATTTTCTTTATCAGGTTCTTCATATTTTCCTAATGCTATTAATATATTTTTTACGCTTTCTTTATCCGTGTATTTCATTGGAACTTTAAGCATATCTTTTAACAGTATCTTATTTGTTTTTTTAGCACTTTTATAATCATCAAACATATATATGTAATTGTTGTCATGAACAAATAAATCTATTCTTCTGCAATACTTATGCGTTCCATCATATTGTATTTTATTATTATGAACAACATTATATTCAAAAGTGTCCTGGTCAATGAATCTTCCATATATGACTTGTGTACGACAATAAATTTCATATTTATTGTTTCGTCCATATTTTGCCTTTATTGTATAGAAATATTTATTTACAGGTATTTTATAAAAATGTACATTCATAATAAATAAAATATATAATTAAAAATATCATAAACTTCTTTCTAATCTAAAAATACATATAGGTTCATTGTCTCTATTAAAATAATTACTTGTTAATCTTACATTATTTATTGCGTCTTGATCCCAAGGCTTTGACTCAAGATTGTCAAAAAACTTTCCTTTGTAAAATATGAATTCACTATATATTGGTTCATACTCTTCTATTTGAGTATTAAATAAATATGTCTGCCAATACCCATAGCAATTTTCAAGATTAAGAATGTTATTAATATCTGTAACTACAAGATGGTTCGTATTATTAGAATTTTCTGTTTCAGACATATAATGCACTAAAATATTATTTGTTTATTATATTATAATGTTACTTTTTTGCTCATCTGACGTTTTTTGTGGTTCAGTACCATCATCATTAAGTTTATAATATTCTCTGTCCTTCTTCAATATAGTTCCGCATTTAGAACAAACCAATATTTGGTCAGGAACTAACTGAGTCTTACTTGAACTGCCAAGAAGCACGCCAGGTATCATCTTAATTATCATTGCTGGGGTAAATGCAACATTTCCACATTTGTCACATGCTAATGACGGATAATCGGTTGGCTCTATCTGTGGAAGATTGAAATTTTTATTAGCGTTTGCTGTGTCAATAATTTTATTAAAGTCTTCGTTCATAATTAATCATAATCTTTTTATTATAATTTAAAATATAAATATTAGTAGAAAAAATTAAAAAAACTTTTTAAAAAAATCCTTTTACTTCTTTTAACATTTTTAACATTTGTTAAAATATTAATTATAATAGTTTAAGTTGTTAAAATAAATTAATACATTACACGGAAATAAATGAAAGATACACGAATATTAACGAAGTCACTCGGAACATATTTAAAAAAGATTTCTGACAAATACAAGAATTCGGAAAATGCTGATTTAAGTGGGATTCTTGATTCTTTTAGTCAGATGAGTAAGGATTATTCAGATTTCACACAAAACAAAACAGATAATTTTGCATATTCTAATTATGAATATTCAAAATGTAGTGATGTAGAGAAGAAGGATTTCATAAATCAGCAGTTACAATTTATTGAATGCCTAGTTCTTGATAATATATATAATATGTCAGGAACAATTCGTAATTGGTATGAAATATATTCATTAATGACAAATAAATTATATAAGAATGTTGATAAGAAAAATCGTAAAGTAATATATTCTTGTACTACTACATCAAGGCCTGTTGGAGAAAAATCTTATATGACATGGAACGGGTTTCAGATAATAGATCTTGATATAAAGAATGAAACATTATCTGAACAACTTAAGCCATTGATATTTAATGAACTTTGTAAATATAATTGGTTTTTGGGAGTATATAAATCAGCATCTGGGAAAGGACTTCATGTTTGGACAAAAATAAAGCCATTAGCATTGGAACACCATGCTAAGAAAGTTGAATATCTTTGTAATTTCCGTCACAAATATTCATATGTATATATAATATTACTAAAATATGCAAGTAAATTAAAGTATTCTAAAGAAGACATTTTGCAGTTTATGGATATGGCAATGGCAAAACCACAACAAGGATCATTCATTGCTCATGATGAAACAGCACTTATGTCAACGAATTTTCAAGATTTACGATTAGATGTAAACTTTGAAAGTTCTATTGATAACGGGCTTGAGACAATTGATTGGATATCACACCCTGATTTGAAATTAGTATTTAAGAAACTTGATTGGTTCGCAAATGAGGCGTTTGATAAATCGTCAAATGTTGATATGTCAGAAATAGAAGAAACAGAAGAAAGAAATAAAAAGAAATCATTAGGCAGAAAACACTATAAGCATGCACAACGATGGCAGCTTGCTAATACACTTGTTGCTATATATGGAGAAAAGAAAGCGCTTGAATTGATATTAGACATAACAAAAGACACCCCATATAGAGAGCTTGCTGGTGACATTAGAACAGCAAGTATTCATAATAAGCCAATTTCTATATGGGCTATTAAAGAACTTAATGAACAACATGGATTCAATATAAAGATAAACAACACAAATGTATATAAGACAGAATTGGAACGAATAGAGGATAAGATAAATAATGAAGAAAATTATGAAGATCCAACCAGGGTGCTTAATGATGAAACTGTTGCCACTACTATTCATATAAAATATAATCAATACTTATCAGATGTAAAAGATGAGATATTAAAGAACTTATCACATATAACATTATTGGAAGCTGGAGCAGGATATGGTAAGACAGAGATGATTAAGGCATTCAAGGCAAAGACATTATTAATATTACCGTTCACTTCAACTATCAAAGCAAAAGTAGAATCATCTGAAACAACAAAAGATTGGCTATATTTTTATGGCAATAAGCGTCCCACCTTAGATAACATATTTGATAATAGATCTATGACAATGACGATTGATAAGTTCTCGAGATTAAATCTTATGGAACTTAATCAGGCAGGCTTTGAATACATAGTTGTCGATGAGTCACATTTGTTATTCACCAGTTCATACCGTGATGTGATGTCACCAGCAATACAACGATTAGCAAATAGTACAGCAAAAGTAATAATGATGACAGGAACACCAACAGGAGAGATGTTATTCTTTCCAAGTATGAAACATATTAAAGTAATAAAAGAAGATTTTAGAACAAAAGATTTTACCGTACATTATAATCCATATAAGGCAGAAGCATTTTATAACATGTGTATGATGATGGCAAACGATGTTATAGAAGGCAGAAAGGTATTATTTCCATCAAATAAAGGAAACTTATTTTTTGAGACTGTAACAGGATTCATACAATTCATATTAAATAATACTCCAGGCATATCACATAAATTACGAGCGTTTTATTATAAAAAATCAAATTATGGAGATGAAAGCATGGATAATATTAATATAAATAAATCTTTTGGCGATAACGACATAATATTTTGTACAAGTTATTTAAGTGTAGGTGTTGATATATGTGATGATTACACATTTTCGGTATATTTTACTGATATGATGATTCCACAAGATATTGAGCAGTATGCAAACAGATTAAGAAATAATGACTTATTTTTACATCTGTTCTTACCATTGAATGAAGACGATGGAACACCAATAAATTATCATTACGTAAAGCCGTTAGATTTAAGTTTTGATGAATCAGATTTATTGTTTATCAGGGACTTGCTGAAGACAATGAATGATATGCTTGAACGTAATTCTGAAGAATCAAAGTATTCACCAATATTAAGTTCAATTCTTGCATCACATAGAGCATTGAAATATGATGAAAATGAATGTAAATATTATATAGATGAAACAACTTATAAATTAAATATATTTGAAGAACGTTATGCTGATTATGCGAAGCAATTAGAGGTGATGATGAACGGCTTAAAGTATTATGGTTATAACATTTCATCTGTCACCCATGAAAAACTGTTGACTGATAAGGGAAAAGAATATATAGAAGAATTCAAAAGAACCTGCAGACACACAAAGCATAATGAAGATACGTCAAAGACATTTGAGCTTCTTGAACATATCACAGATGAAAACATTGATTTCTATAAAGACTTTATGAAAGGCTCATACGAAATATTTCGTTCTCCAGAATATGCAGAATATCGTATTGAGCATAAATTGTTCGTTAAGGATATTGAAATAATTAGTAAGAATGTGCCTATAATAGTTTCATTATATCATTTTTATAATATGGAAACCATTACAGATATATACAGATATTGTGTAAGTGCAAGATCTAATACTATAAATTATTCACAACTCAAACGTATCAGACAATTTGCAGTAATAGAGGAAAACAGAAAAAAGAAACGATTAGATTTTCCTGTACTTAAATTTATTCGTGAGGCGAATGATTTTGCATTAGCGCATCCATCAACAACTATTAATGAAGTTCAAATGTTCTTAGCTGATTATGCAACAAGATATGCAAATTCTATTAAAGATGTTGTAGTTGAAGATTTGCAGTATCAATTATATTTATTTGAATTAGTTAAGGATTTATGGAAAGTCGTCACGATAGAGACAAAAACAAAGAAAGGCGCATTGACTATTAAGCCATTTGAATTATTATGGGAAAAGAAGAACAATGTGTTAAATTTATTTGGTGATGAATTAACAAAAACATTTTTCTTACAAGAGCTTCTTGATGAAATGAAAGATGACAGTTCATATGTTAACACAGGAACAGTATTTGATGAAAGTGAAGCAGATGTTGAATTTGAACATACATCAAAGAAACGGCTTAACGAGGTTAAGGAAGAAATTCCAAAGGTTGTAAATAAAGGATTTGATTATGATGAATATTCTAAGCTTGATGGATCTAACGAAAGATTTATTCGTAAACAGAAAAATACAAATCAGCTTGTAGATAGTATATTTACAAAGAACGATAAAGAAGAATTAATAAATGATGAATCGCAAGAACAAACATTATTTTAACAGACATTATTTTAAATATATAACCGTGTATATACAACTATAAACTATTAGAACCTGAACTGTTGTGAAACATTTCAGGTTCGTTTTTTTAAAAACAAAAATTAAAAATTAATCAATTATCATATTAAAAATCATATTAAAAATCAATCAATTATCATATTAAAAATCATATTAAAAATCAATCAATTATCATATTAATTTCTCTAAAACTACGAATAAACACCCACATGTCTAAGTCAGTGTTAATTCCTTGGCAATTCAATTTTTCTGGATTAGAAATAAGTTTCCACCCTTCCTTTCCCATTTTATTAAGTTCCTCACATACACCGGAAGAAGTCATGCCCGTAAAGCATTTCATACAATATTCAAATTTTTCAGTCATCTTCTTCATATATAGTATTTATTTGTTTCAATGATATATCCATAAATTCTGGTTCCATGTTCCAATTCATATTTGAATGTCGTATCATATCATTAATACTTTTTTGTATTGTTGAATTTATATATGGACGTAGTGAAACCCATTCACCTCTTTCTTCATTACGAACAGGATTTATTGTATGTAATGACACATTTCCATTTTTATTTACACCTATAAATAGAACCATTTTTTAATATTTTTTAACAATTTATTTGATATGTGAAATAGTTTCTAGATCATCTTAGAATATAGCTAGATCATCTTCTAGTAACATATAATTATCTTTTTAATAAAATATATAAATGATAAAAATAAGTTACTAGAAGATGATTAAAGATGATTATTAATCTTTTACACAGTCTCCGTACACATACATTATGTTTGATAATGATATTTGTGTTATCTCATAATCATCAATAAGTTCATTATCCATTGCTTTAACAACTTTATTCTGAACATCTGATGGATCCACTGCATCAACAAGATGAGTTTCTTTTATCTTTTTAATCTTGCCATTTGCGTCTTCCTGTGTGTATGAAATTGTTGCAGTGTAAAATTTATTAATTGGTTGCATAATATTATAAAAATTTATTTATGTTCTTTTCTAATTTTTTCCAATAATTTTTTCTCTTCATTATTTATTTTCTTAGGCATTGTTACAATAACAATATATCTATATTCATATCCATTAACGGTATCTCCATATACATTGTCTTCGTTTTGAGTACACGGTTTAATTGTTAAATCAATCTTATGACCATTTGGAATAGTAAGATGAAGTTGTTTACCGAGAATAGCATCATAATATGGTATTTCAATTTTTTCGTAAATAATGTTTCCTTGCACAATATAACGATTATTATCATACTGATGTAAAAATATTACTTGTAAATCCCCAGAAGGAACTCCAGATGTTTTACTTTCGCATCCTGCACCGCTAATAACTGTAGTTTGCCCATTTTTACATCCACGAGGAATATTTACTTTAATGGTATTTTCATGTTTTACTAAACCTTCACCGTTGCAGGTCTTACACCTATTCTTTATTATTTTTCCAGTGCCATTACAATAGTTACATGGTCTTGTGTTTTGAATGATACCAAACCCACTGCGTTGAGTTGTAGTTATCATTCCTGTTCCATGACAATATGGGCATGTTTCAACCCCAGTTCCACCGGAGCCTCCACAAGTATTGCATCTTACATTTCTTGTATATTTAATTGTTTTTTCTCCACCATCTAAAATTTCCTTTAAATTGATTCCAATTTGTATTCTTAAATTTTGCCCAGGCTCAGGACCTCTACTATATTGATGGTGTCCGCCCATACCGCCAAACATATTACCAAATCCTGGGAAGTCAAAGTCATCAAAGAATGAACTGAAATTAGAGAACATATCAGCACCTGCTGACCACCCCTGTCCATAGTTATCCATGCTGCCAAAACGGTCATAATGAGCACGTTTGTCAGGATCAGACAAACACTCATAGGCTTCCTGAATATCCTTAAACTTTTCTTCAGCAGCCTTTTTCTCTTCTTCAGATTTTCCTGCTAATCTGTCAGGATGATATTTTAAACAAAGTTTCTTGTAATTCTTCTTGAGCTGGTCTTCAGTAAAGTTCTTATCCACCTCAAGAATCTTGTAGTAGTCTTTTTTAGCCATATCTTAAAGTTTATTTAATAACAATTATAATAATAAAATTGTTGTAAATTTTATATTTATAATATATAAATTTACTTAAAAATATTCAATCATTTCATTCGTTATAGAACATTAAAATTTTGAAGTCATTCAAATCCGTCTTAAACTCATTGTTCTTATATAATGACCGTCCAAGAATATATATCATCAAATTTGTGTCTTCAACTTTTATTAATTGAAAATTATTCTTTGGTGCTCTCTTGTTTGATTCAAATAATAATTCTGACGTTCCTAATTTATTTATTTCTTGTATAAGCTGTAGTAATTGTTCATATTTATGATCATTACCATGCTTATAATATGTAGTAAATTTTTTATGATCATATTTTTCAGAAACATCAAAAATTTCATCTGTAAAATTAATCAGTTCTTGATAATAATTATCTGTTTTTGTTGCACATGATAGGAAAAAAACTCTTATACAATACTTATCTACATATTTGTCACTACTATATTCTGTACACTTAATCTGTTTAATGATATCTAATAATTTACTACTATTCTTATTATAATCCTTATTGATGATTAACTTTTCTTCTATGTACTCACTTAAGTTTTTCATTTTTCTTTATTTAATTTTATTATATAATAGTAATTTATATTTTCTGAAGGAATGTTAATACAAAAAAGAATATAATTATAATTATCATAACCATATAATGACCATGATAAATATTCATCATAAGAATCTTTCCATCTTCCAGCTCCGTTTATTTCTTTAAATAGAGATTTATATTTTAACAAAGTGTCGTTATTAGATGATTTAATAGAATAATTATATATACAATCGGCAAGTATTTCATTACCGTGTTCTTCTTTAAGTTTTCTTAAATATTTATTAATACTACGCTCAATGTTTTCTTCTTGATTTAATGTGTAATCTTGTGTAACATCTATATTAAGATCATCGGAAGATGTTATAGATATAGGATCATCAGATACATGATTAATGTATTCGTTTATTATGTTATCTAATTCAGCATTCAATTCAGCATCCAATTCATCATTATAATCTTTATAATCTTTATTGATGATTAACTTTTCTTCTAATGAAATCAATGATGATTTATTATCATTTATGTACTCACTTAAGTTTTTCATTTCTCCTTATACTTATTTAATTTAATAGTATCATATATGTTACCATAGAATCCATTCTGAACAAGTATCTCACGAACTTGGTCAACATCATATTCACAGTACTTAACGTATGTGTCCTCAATATCCTTGTTAAGTGCAAGCTCAATGGTTATGTCAACATATTGCCCGTTCACACTATTAAACGCATGTTCAATTGGAAGTCCTTTCATATTAAGGAATCCTTCACAATATTTTATATCGTACTTCTTATCATATATTCTGTCACACAACTTATATGCATTCTCATAACAGCACTTAGGCTGCGGGTTAACATATTTCTTAATGTCTTCTATTGTCTGTTCATCAAACACATCATATATTGAAACTATGTCAACTGAATCAGCATCCTTAACTTTATCGTTATATAACATCTGTTGGTATCCTGATGTATTGTCAGCAAAGAACTTAAGCATCTGCATGATTGATGCATCTGCAGGACGTAGTTTCTCATTAATAGGGACTATATATGTCTTATCAAGATGTTTTGATAGTGATTTCATTTTTTATTATTTGTTTTAATTCGTTATTTTTTAATGATGGGGAATTTGTATTATAATGAAACTTTTCTTTATATATTCCCGTAGAATCATTATTTTCAACAAATTCTATATTTAGTCGTTCACATATTTGTGGTATTGTAAGTTTCACAACATCAGCAGAAACATAATCAATAAAATTTATGATATCCTTATTTTTTGGATTTAACACAATATAGAAATGTGACCAATTTGCACCTTGTATTTTATGATGATAATATAATGCTCCATTATCTGGAGTAGTATGAAAGATTACTGATGAAGAAACACCGATACCTTTAAGTGGTTTTAAACGAAGATGAACATCACCTGTTTCATCTGCTGAAATAATTTTTCCGTCACTTGTCTTAATAGGATAAAACCGATAATAAGAACGGTCATCTATTTTGTAAGAATTAGGACTGTTAAAATAATATGTAAATGATATCATCACAAATTTATCATTATCAATAAAATCATTAATATCATATGTATTAGCCTTATAGTTTTTATTGACAATCAATTTTTCTGTAATATGTTGCTGTAATGATTTCATTTTCTTTGTATCAATATTTGTTTAAATCTTGTCTTACCATTTTGTTTAAGTGCCTTATTACCGAGGATCTCAAACTGATTATAGTTCAGATGATTTATGAAGTTTACTGATGTAGCAATGGGCTTATCATAATCATCAGGAATTGTCTTATACTTTGAGCATATCAGATATTTACCACTATCATCATATTGAGCGGTGTTCTCATCAAACTTTATTCCTGTCTTAAGCATTGGTTTGTCAACTGGCAGATTGGTGAACCATGCACAAAATACACGTCTGTTCTTTCCTTCATTGCTTGACGGTCTGTCAAAGTCTGTAACTTGATTGTTTCCTATATGTAACTCACCGCTCTTGATGAAGTCAAATATATATTTCTTATATGCAAGCATCAACGGGCCTAAGAACAGTATTTTCTTCTTATGTTTCTCAACAACAAGTCTTACGAGCTCATTAGGAAGATTGTTAGAGAATGGTGGGTTGGTGACCACTATATCACATTCATCAATGATATTCTCATTATCTCTAAAATCACCTGACTTGATTGGTGTTTTCTTAACAGTCTTACCATCATAATCATGACGAATAGGATCATTATCATAATATGTAGCAATCAGATGTTTAAGTCCTAACTGTCTGAAGTTCTCATAAAAATATTTCCAAAACTTAGAGAATGATGGGTCATCACAATTACAATACACAGTCATCCCCTTAAATGAATAGTTCTTAAGTTCCTTTATTATATCCTTCTCAGTGGTGTAGAACTCATCACCACCATTACCATTAGCGAATGCCTCATATATGTATTGAACTAATGAAATCATTGTTTATTTACCATATTTATCTGTCATCCATTGGAACCACCATCTTTGTCCGCGTGTTATATATATTGCAGGCATTCCTAATCCGCCACCATTCTTTGTTTCTCTTTTATCACTTTGCATTGCACATGCAACATATCCTAATATGCCGTAATCCATTGCATATGGATGTGGTTCTGATGGCATGGAAAAACAAATAAAATATTTATCACGATTTTCACCTATATTTGACCATGAATCTCCACCTTGTTTTGCTTCTTCATCAGTTGCATATTTTGTGATGAAATTGTTATATGGGTCTGGATGTTGCTTATAAAAATCTGCGATAGCCTTTTGTGCTTCTTGTTTATATTCTTTCCAGATTGCAAAAACATCAGTCTTTTGTGTTCGTTTAAAATTGTTCTTTAAATACTCTATATTCTTTGTTCCAACCGTAGCATATGAATCCCAATCTGTTCCTTCATATCTGCTTCCGCCGCTGTCATATACATCTACCCTCATATGTTTTTCCCAGCCCTTCTTGAACATTTTTTTACAATATTTTTCAAATATGCTGTCAAGTAGGCTTGCCATATAATTGAAATCATTCAATGATATATATTGTTTTGCAAGTTCAGCATCTTCTTCTTTCTTTCTTTTTTGAGCGCCCTTCATAAACAATTTTACTCTTCTTATATCTTGTTTGTCAAGTGCACTATGAGCTGCCTTCATAAGAAATTCAGAACTTAACTCACATATCATTGATTCCTTTAAATGTTCTGTTAATGTCTTCATTAAATTATTATAAAATATATTTGTATATAATTAAAAATACTTGTGATAGTTGTGATTACACATATCTCTTATCAGTCTCACAGAATATAGGTTTTATGTTCTTAATGTTTGCCCACTTACAGAACTTACCGAACACATCATATAACTGTACTCTTGGCAAGTATTCATTAATCAACAATACATAATGTATCTTTCCGTTATGACGTATCATCTTGAGTTCCATTGTCTCATTCTGTATTGATAACTGTTGGTCCTCAGGAAGATTGGCTAGAGCGGTACTCATCTGTTTTTGTACCTTATGTGAGGGCAACATTGATATGATAGCTGCTTTCTCATCAGTGCTTAACTGAGAAGAACGTCTTGCAATATATTTTTTATTATTTCTTTCCCAGGTCTCATCAGTATCCTGGAACTGTTTATTGACTATCATACATGCATTCTCATAGGTGATTAGATGATAATTGTCATTCTCCATCTCAAATACTCTTCTATCTTCCCCATCTTCCCACGGTGAGATCTTAAGATAATGTGTAGGTAACATTTTGAATACCTCATTATCATCTGTACATATGTAATAGGAATTTTCTTTCATATCATTTCATATGTTCATCCCAGATATCTTCAACTATATCTGCTAAATTATCTTTGTACTGTTTATAATTCTTTGTGAACCTGTCAAGTATCACTTTACGAGCCTCCTCAAAGTCCTGTTCAGTTCTTGTTGAATATATACAAATCTTCTTAGGAACAAGCCATGTTGGTTTAGGTGTGAGATGATCACACATATTTAAGAATACATATAACATGCTGTCCTCTCTAAAAATTGTGGTAGTATCATCAACACAACTCTTAAAGTTCGTATATGTGTCATTCTTTAGTGATTCAATGAAATCATCATATATATTAAGATGAATTACATTTGCGTCATACTTATGATTATTGACCACAAACTCAATAAATTCTTCTTTTGTTGGTTCTTTCTTATTCAATTTCTTAAATTCTTTCAATAACAAATCAAATTCTGTTCTTACTGTACCATGAAATCCTGCAACACGAGCAAATCGTTCGTTCTTATGAAATGCATAAATTATATATGATACTCGGTAATATCTGTTATTGACTGTCTTATTGTTCTTAACATATTCATCAACGGCATCATGAAATTCTGGATCATAATCACTCTTATAACGTTTAGTCAATCGTCCATTCGTCATGCCTGCCATACCTGCAAAATATTGCACATAATGAGTAAGTTCATGCATCAAAGTATTACGAAGTTCTGATTCCTTTCTTTGAAATGTTCTTACTGATTTTAATGTGTTTACGCTAATTTGTAATATTGGTTCCTTAGTGTCCATTGTTCCAAAAGCATCCATATCAGTAAGTTGGACCACAAAGTCTGCGTTATCATATTCCCAGTCATGTATCCACTGCCCAGACAATAACTTATGATTACCTGTGAATCCCGGGATGTCATTAAAACTAATTTCTATATCATATTCATCAATACCACTATCCTTATATAGTTCATATGCCCGAGTCTTATATTTAGGATCCTCAGCAGGTGTCTCAACCATCTGTTTTAATAGATCATATATATAATCTGCCATTGCAATTACATCTGAACTAATATGTCGTTTTTCATTGATTTGATGAATATATTGAGTTAATGATTTCATAATAATTATTTATTATGCTGTTCGTGCAATTAAATTTTTAATGTTATTTTTCAAATACTTATTCTCAAGATGTTTACCATTAGGATTATACATATAATATAATTTTAATATCATTGGATGATATAACATAAATATATGCATATCATCCCAATAATCAACAAGATATCCCCAAACTAATTCAGCAAAATATTTTTTATTGTCGAATTTTATTCCGCTAAATCGTTCTAATTTATCTTTATCTGGTGAATTCCATAATTTATCTATGAAATCATTGATTTTTGTTACATCTTTCTTATTATGTTTTTCTTCAAATTTCTTTTGAAAACTTTTAATCCAGTCTGATCCATGAGGTTTTTCATCAAAAAAATTAACATTGGTATCGTCTTTTCTTGAAGAACGTTTATTTAACCAATTTATCCAGAATTTGCTCCATGTATTAGAAAATAACATACCCATACGCACATAATATCGTGCAGCAAATGAATCAGAAATATATAGAACTGCTCCACGAATTCCCTTTGATTTTTTAACTAATTCATCCATGCTACTAACTCTACATGCATTCAAAAGTTCTTCACTGTCAGTATAAATTTTATCTTCTAAACAGTCATCAGTAAGTTCACCAAATGGAACTGAATCATATGCAGCATGAAATTTAACTTTGTCACCGTTGCGACTAAATTGCCCCCAATAAGTATATATGCCACAATGAATAGTACTAAGTTCTGTATAACTTTTTTTATTTTCAATCATATAATCTTTAACAGCTTTAATAAAATTATTAAACTTTTCAGATTGAAATTTTTCTGTTATAAGTTGTTCTAATGATTCTTTTATATATTGTGATAATGATCTCATATGTATTGATATTTATTTATTTAATATATATATTAAAAATCAATTTTTGTGAAATTCATTTTAAAAAATTTAAAAATCAATTTTTGTGAAATTCATTTTAAAAAATTTAAAAATCAATTTTTGTGAAATAGATAAAATAAAATAGTGAGTGGGCCTCTCGCCTCACCCACTATTTCACATTAGTCATAATCTTATATAAATTATTAATCCTTCACTTCCTCAGCTTGAGTGAAGGTAGCATCCTTGAATGGGTTATCTCCACCCATTTGAGCAAATGGATTTCCTTGAGCACCCTTTGCACCACCATCAGGATCTGTTCCCTGCGCATTAGCAGCAGCCTCCTGATAGATCTTAGTAATGATAGGATTGAATACCTCCTCAAGATTCTTTTGAGCTTCCTCAATCTTCTCGAGTTCATTAGTCTGAAGTGCTTCATCAAGTTTAGTGCTAAGTTCCTTAAGTTTTGTCTTCTCATCCTCTGTGAACTTATCTTTCATATCCTCATTCTTGAGTGCTTGCTCGACTGAGTACTTATATCCTTGTGCAGCATTGATTTTCTCAATCTCCTCTTTCTTCTTCTTATCCTCTTCAGCATGTTCCTCAGCATCCTTCTTGATACGGTCAATCTCCTCTTGAGACAATGAATTACCCTTCTCAATAGTGATGTGTTGTTCCTTTTGAGTGCCAAGGTCCTTAGCAGTCACAGTCAAGATACCGTTAGCATCCATCTCAAAGGTAACTTCGATCTGAGGAATTCCACGAGGTGCTGGAGCGATACCATCAAGATTGAATATACCAATCTGTTTGTTGTCCTTACTCATTGGACGTTCACCTTGTAGAACCACGATGCTTACCGCAGGTTGATTATCTACAGCGGTTGTGAATACTTGTGATTTACGAGTAGGGATAGTGGTGTTTGCCTCAATCAGTTTTGCCATCTGATTGCCGTTCACCTCGATACCGAGAGAGATTGGAGTGACATCAAGCAAGAGCACGTCTTCATCAGAAGTGTTTCCTACAAGGATATTTGCTTGGATTGCAGCACCTTGTGCTACAGCAAGGTCAAGGTCTGCCTTATGAATTAGCTCAACATTGAATTTCTCTGTGAGCTTTTGTTGTAATAGTGGTACTCGGCAAGAACCACCAACCAGAATAATGCCATCAAGTGTACAGTCTGCTTTCTGACGAGCATCCTCTGCACACTTGACTACCTTATTAATATATTTTTCAACAATGTTCTCAAACGTTGCCTTATTTAAGGATTTTACGAAGTGCTTAGGCATGCCATCTACCGCGGTAAGATAGGGAAGATTGATTTCTGTTGATGTGACTCCTGACAGTTCAATCTTCGCCTTCTCAGCAGCCTCTACAATACGTTGCATTGCCATAGGATCCTTTGATGCATCAACGTTCTCCTGCTTCTTGAATTCATCAACAATCCATTGTGCAACAGCATTGTCAAGATCTGCACCACCAAGCCAAGTGTCTCCATAGCTTGATAGCACCTCAATAAGTTGTGAGTCCTTGTCATAGTCAAGAACTGTCACATCTGTGGTAGATCCACCAAAGTCAACTACAGCATACTTGCCTGACTTCTCCAAGCGACTTGCAAGACATGCGGCAGTCGGCTCATTGATAATTCGTAAGACGTTGAGACCGGCAAGTTCTCCAGCCTCCTTGGTAGCATTACGTTGTGAATCATCAAACAATGCAGGTACAGTAATCACAGCATCATTCACTTCATGTCCGAGATAAGCCTCCGCCATCTTCTTCAATTCAGCGATGATCCATGATGAGATCTCTTGTGGACTGTACTCCTTATCGTTAATCTTTACGTAAGGATAACCATTGTGATTTACAACGTCATAGTGAAGATGGGAAATTGCCTCCTGTGCTTCTTCCCAAGTCCTACCAATTAAACGTTTGATTAGATTGATTGTTTGCTTAGGCTTCATAAGCATCTGTCTCTTTGCAGACGCTCCTACACTGCGTTCTCCATTATCGTTAATGTTAACTACACTTGGGAAGGTCTTTGAACCTTCAGCAGTGATTACAATAGTAGGTTGACCATTCTCCATTACACAAACCTCAGACATGGTCGAGCCGAGGTCGATACCAATAGCTTTCTTGTTGCTCATAATAAATATGTAAATTTTTTTGTAGCTCAAGGAATATTGCTATTCCTTGTAATTAATAATATATTAAATAGAATTTATAAAATTAATTACGTTATTATAATTATATTTATTTGTTTTTACTGATAAAATATCAATTAATTCATCTGCACCATATTCAATCCAATCATTTATAGTGTCCTCAACTAATGGATCTTCAATGTCAATATTTTCCTCATAAAATTTTTTAGCAATTTTATTAATTAATGAATTATCAGTATTATCATTTAATTCCATTGTCTTATATAAAACTTCTTTAATAGCAGTCTTCTTATCAAAATTTAAATTCATCTTACATATATTGTCAATATGTGCAGATAATTCATCACACCAATGTTTAATTAATGTTTCATTTTTACCTGATAATTTACTATAATGAATAAGACACCAATTTTCTAAAAGTTGATAGCCTAATCCTTCAACATTATCTTTATATTTTTTTCTATCATATGCCATTTCAACAATAGGCATATTTTCAATTTTTTTAATTATATATTCTTTAAAATTTATCATATATAAATTAAATTAATTATAAAATATAACTTTGAACCAAGAAGATTCAAAGTTTCAATAAAAATTTTATTTTAAATCACGTAATCTGCAAGTTCTTTAACGTCTTTCATTAATATTAAAAAATAATCTCCTTTATCTTGAAGGAATGATTGACCGATTGCATATGTATTAGACTTGTCAAACATTTTCTTAACATTTACAAGATATAACTTTGATGTTCCCCACTTATTCTTGAAGTTAGTTACATCAGAAAGATCCATATCAACAAAACATAACCATTCAACACCCTTATTTTCATGTTTATTGATTATAAAATTCTTGTTATTATAGAAATGATATTTTACATCTATTGTTCCTATTGATGATGTAAAATCATAATTTTCATTTCTGTCAACTTCATGAGAAACTTGTTTAACATTTGAAACATCTTTACTATTGTTAAGTTTTCTTGCAACATAATTCTCAAGTTTTACTCTGCTGAATAATGCACGAATTCCTGTATAATATTTCTGCGGTGTTGTGGCATATTTATATTTCTTAAGAACTTCAATGATCTTATCAGGAAGATTGTTAAGAATTTCTTTAGCCTCTTTACTGTCTTCTTTATAATTTAATACACTAAATGTTTTCTTTAATTCTTCTGGAGATAAAGTGTTGATTTCATTAAGTTCCGCAACCGTATCAGCATCTAAAAATGCAGTATTTGCCTCAAGAATATATGTTCGTAATGATTTCATGTTTATTATACTATTAAATTTATATTTAAAAATTTGGTTCAGCATAGCCTGAATCCATATCATTTAACATAATGTTGATATATTCCTCATACCACTTGTCATTTTCTTCATCATATTTCTCATCAACTTCTTCAGCAATGTCATCACTCCAAAATCCGAATGTGAATTCCATATCCTTGAAATCATTTATACGTTCTTTTGGCCAATATACGTTCTCAACATATACATAAAACATTGAGTCATCAGTAGAGAATTCCCATGAACAGTCAACTACAGTATTAAAGTTATATCTTACAAATTCAATAAAATAGTCTGCATCAGCAAACTGTCCTTCAGGAAATATGCCATTATCAATAAATATGCTCTCTACAGTGTTCTCATCAATCACATCATTAAGTGCCTGATAGTTGACAAGTTTGCCAAATGTGGTACGAAGTCTTCCTTTACCAAGGTTTGAGCTCTTTTTAACGTAACCATTAGTTTGAGCCTCTACAATAAAGTTTTTTATATTTTTCATATTTATATTAATTAATTTACAAATATAAAATATAAACTTATGATAAAAAATTCAAAGTTTTTAACAAGTAATAAAGATGACTGTTTCTCCCATAAATTCTTTACAGAAATCATGAACAATATCATAATTATTAGCATGCCCACCTGTAAAAGGAATATCCTTTGAACTTCTTACTAAATATACTTGGTCAGCCTTACTATCAAAGAAATACAATTTTGCACCCTTAAATGTTGACATAAGTGTATCAATATAGTCAACATTAGCCCTTGTAGCGCCTGTACTTTCTACTAAGATATGTACACCACCACGATTCATTGCCTCATTAACTTTTGTATTGTTGCTAGTGTTGTTGTTAATAACATCTACTAAGTTTTTCATAATTCTATATTATTATTTATGTTTATTTATTTCTTATTGCGTCCAATACCCATTGAGGACGTTTCTGATTGGTGTTTGCTATCATCATCTTGACACTATCCTTGTTTAATTGTTGTGCATTTATTTTCCAGGTATCAAAACTGATATTACTTAATGATTTACAGTCCTTGAACATTGCCACAAAATTTTTTACTTTATATACGTTCCAATCAACAAGTTTACCAATGTTCTTCAATCTTTGACATCCGTCAAACATACTCTCCATATTCTCACAATTTAATGTTCTCCATTCTGAAATATCTCCAACGGTCTCAAGCTTCTTACAGTTCCAAAACATCTTTTTCATATGTGTAGCATTTGATACATCCCATGTCTCAAGATTTATTTCTTTGATAGTTGCACATTCTCCCATCATATTAGCAAAAGTTGTTACCTGTGATGTTTGCCAATACTCAACATTGATTGTTGTTATTGAGCTCTTACCTAATTCATATGAGGAATATGAGAATATTCTTGTGAAATCGTCGATGTTTGAAACATCAATATCGTTAAGATCTAATACAGTATAACTTTTATCATCTATATGTTGAGAAATACGTTTGTTGATAATATCAATAAGTTCTCTTCTATTATTTGGAACTAATGCTATGTCTGGAGTAACCTTGCTGTTCTTGGTTATTATTAGTTTTTCATTTATTAATTCACTAAGATTTTTCATAATATTCACTGTTCTAATTTCTCAATAACGTCATATAATTCATCACTAATTAATTCTTTTTCGTCACACCAATTTAAAAAATTTAATAACAATGGAATATCGTTTTTAATTATTCTGCTATTAATTTTTGGCCAAGTATGTTTATCATCAAGAACATCATATAAATCTACCATTTGTTCTTGTTCTGAATTAGATAACACATTCCAATATTCACTATACTGTTTAATTTGACTATCATCACCAATATTCCCGGTAAGAAAGCCAACAATTTCACATACACTGTCTCGTTCGTCTTCAGTTAAAGTAAATATTCGTGATTCTATTACATATTCGATGTATTCAGATAATGTTTTCATAAAACGATTTTTATAAAATTATATATTAAAAATATATTTTTAAATTATAAAATAAAGTATATTTATGTATGAAAACTTATGACGATTTTATCTTTGAACGTAAACTTGATGAATGGCTAAATTCAGATGAAATTATATTTGAACGTTCATACGGAGGTTATTCTGGAGGAGGTTTTTTTGGCTGGTTAAAACGTTTAGGGCAAAAATTTTGGAGATGGCTAACAGGAAAAAAATACGATGAAGATGATTGGTGGTGGGATAGAAATAGTAAAGGATTACCAATAGACAAAAATAATTATAAGAAATTTTTTGATTCAAATCCAAACTTAAAACATAAATTTCCACATTCGTATAATTTGTCACAAGAAGAAAATAGTGTTTTTGGTGTTCCTGTAATGAATAAAAACAAAGGATTTCCAGCATGTATATCATTCACGGATGAAGTTGATGATGTAATTGATATTTTACAAAGTATTAATAAAGACAAAAAATGGATAAATAATGTAAAAAAATGGGTTACTGATGTATTTAAAAATGATGACGTAATATTTATTGCTAAAATTGAATTTGCTGAAGATGATGCATGGGAAGGATGTGAAGAATCTTTATGTAAAATTATATATGAATCCATTATAGAAAATGAAGATTATGATGGAGAATATAAAAATGTATGTATATACATTGATGGAAATAAAATGTTAAATTCAGCATTTAAAGAATTCATTAATAAGCCTACTACCGAACTTGTTTATGACAACAATAAGAAAGTAATAGTATTTCCAGTTGATAAATTAAAGAAATACAAAAATGTAAAACCATCACAATCAACTGCAAAACCCCAACCACAAAATGATACATCTGATAATAAAGATGATGAAGAGAATACTAAACCTAACAAACAGAATGACAATCAAGAAAAACCCACTAAAGAAGAAGTTAAGGCTCAACGAAAAGAGGAAGAAAAAACATTAAGTGAGTTTGAGACATTAGATATTACAAGTCCAGAAAATAAACCAGTTGCTGAGGTAAGATATTATACACCAAAACAAGTAAAGGATATATTTGCTGATAAGAATGGTGATAAGTATCGTACCCTTATGAAGGACTATCATGGGTTTGCGATCTCACTTAAAAAGGATGCTGAAGAATATATAGTGTTTGATATTATTAAAAAGAATAATATTGAAGAGGTTGGAACAAGTGTTATAAGTTATATACTTAAGAACATTGCTGAGCATTTTGCTAACAAACAATCAACAAAGGACACAAGAATATATTTTCTTATATCAAAGGATAAGCCCGAATTTGATAGTATCAAGAAACGTGTTGCTGAAGAAGACCTTAAGATAAAGAAATATGAATTTAACGATACTAATGTTATAATCAAGAGAAGACCACTTGAAACCTCAAAGAACGGGGCAAGTGAAACAAATCAAGTAAGATTCTATTTTATTGCAGCTAAACCTAAACAAGAAAAAACAAATGAATCATTTTGCTCATTAACTTCATATATTAAGAATATACAAATAAATGAAACTCTTGACGAAAATATATTTTATTTACTTGATACTTGGTTTTATAATCGTGACGATGAAAAAACTGCATTTATGAATATTGTGTCAGATTGTATGAATAAGAAAACATATAATAAAAAGGACGTTGAAGATTTATGTATTCAATATGATATTGAAATAAAGCCATTAGTTAATTTTATAAATCAAGAAATTAACCCGTCTATAAAGAATAATGAAATAGATTATTCATATAATATGAAACAAATAATTGATGCAATAATTGGTAATAAGTCAAAATCTAATGTATATATAAAAAATGCATATGAATTAAAATAATGAAATAATATACTAATATATAAATAAAACAAAAAGGGGCACTAGTGCCCCTTTTTTTATTCAATGCCAATACCCATTTTCCATTTAATATGTTCTATCACCTCTTTATATTCTGGAAGATTGTTTGTTGAATTTATCGCAGCAAGCACCCCAGCACAGAATCCATCACAATACATTTCAATTTCATTTTGACTTAATTCTTCTACAACATGGTTTTCAGAAATAGATTCCAACGAATGCTCCCAAAGTGTTTTCATACCTTAGTAATTATCTTTTTAAATTTTTTGTCAACATTTTTAAGAGATTTCTGACAAGCCTCAAGTTCTTGCTCCATCTTTTTTATATTAGCAGAAATCTGTTTGAGCTTCTCAACATCATTCATAATGATATATTTTTAAAATGTTAGCTAAAATCATCAAAGATAGAGAACCGCAACCCATCAGAAATGAAATCTGACTGTCCAGGGTTCTCAAAGGTGAATCCTAATTCTTTAAATGGTGCCTGTTCTCTTGAGAAGTCCCAATCACAACCGCTTGCGCCTTCACTCAAGGAATCCTTGCCATCAGGGTACCAAGAGAATGCCATATCAAGAAATTCTTCCTTGTTCTGTACTTCCCCATACTCATTAATAACAACAATGTCATCTCTCATGATATAATCAGTGATACCCTGCTTAGTAAGAGGATAACGAAGTCTGTACTCATACTTGTTAACATAATCATGATTTTCATTAATGTATGATAGATTCATTTTAATGATGTTAGGACACCAGTCAAACTTCCAGCCTGCAGAGCGCTTGCCGATATGTAGCTTACCCCAGCCTTCAATACTATCAATATCATTACTCTCTGGCTGGTCAAAGAGAAGATGAGCAGCACTGAGCACTTCTCTGAAGTGTGTTCCGTTAGCAGTCTCATTAATCATTTCCTTGAGAGAGATGAGTTCTTCCTCAGTAGGTTTCTTGTGAAGATAATAATTTGTTCCCATTATGAAAAACTATTTAGAGGGTGAATAAATAAATTTACTAAAACATATCATCATCGTATGGGTATTCCTCAGCATTATAAATACTGACAATCAGTGTGATTAAACCCACAAGATATATGATTCCCAATATGATCAAAAACCATTTCATAATTTTTAATTACAAATCTAAAATATATACATTATGAAAAATATTCAATTATGAATTGTTAAAGAATATTAAATTACATTAAATTTTGTAAAATGATTTAATCAATTCAACACCTTTCTTATTTAAGAACTCATCCTTAAAACTTGGTCCAAGATCTGTCAAACAAGAATGTTTAAACTTAATTTTCATCTTATCAGTTACATTGTTCAAATGTTCAATTATCTTATCATCATTGTCTCTATAATATACCCTGATGAACTGGTAATCTTTGTCGTCTTCAGTATCATTTAACACAAGTCTTACGTATGAACTGCTTTGAAATATGTCCTGCCCAATCTTAATATTGTTTTCTACCTTTGGATCTGTTCCACTAATAGAAATATGAACACTATCATCAGATCTTAAATTGTCAATAGGATATATATATGTGTCATATAATTTGCTATATAATATATCTGACCTCAAATCAACATATGTAAACATTTTTGTTTTACCATTACCCATTGATAATGTTTCTTTACCAGAACCTAACATTTCTATATCTGACAGTTGTGTTGATTCTGAACGAGACCAATGATTACACTTCATAGTTTCCCGAGCCTTAATCAGATCTAATGACATATCTTCATAAGTACGAGTTCCTTGTGGACGCTCAACATCAATATCTTTATTATATTCATCAGAATAATTAAGATACCATAACATACTTTCCCAATAATTTTCATCATGATCTTCAATAGTGCAGTCATTTGTACAGAATGTTTTAGGTGCAGTAACAACCATTGAAAACTGCCAACACGTCTTATAGTTACGTCCAAAGAATATGATGAAATGACCAGGTCTTTCATATCTGGGAGTGTTCCACTTATCCTTCCACCCAATATCACAACTCATTACATGAATAGGAAACCATTTAGAGGTATACCATTTAAGATATTCTGTTGATGCCATTGGCCAATAACCTTTAGTGGTATAATCATCATATTCTCCAAATTGAGTCTTTACTTTTCCATGATACTTGTGTAATGGTCCAAAATAAAACTTAAACCTTGGTCGCTTAAAGTACTTACGAGCTTTCCACCATGTTGCAAAAGGACATTGCAGATACTTGTTATACTTACCGACTCTTATATGAAGGGTTATTGAATTGGAATTGTATGTTATTGGAAACTTCATCAATCAATAATTTTTATTATCGTTATTCTTATATATAAGATTAATACGAATTCTAACAATGTTTCGTATAAGAATTATGAACACTATAATTCCCCAAGACTGCAAGAACGTAAGCATAGGAGCAGATGTCCAAAATATAGGACTCAACCAATTCCATAATCCCCATAGTGCAAGTGCTGATAATACGGTAACCACCAGGAACAGGAATATAAATATTACCCAATCAAAAAGTCTGTCTCTCATAATATAATTATTCATTTGTTTCTAATCTATTTAATACATGTTCAATTCCCCACTCATACATCTTAAATGTATCATTTTCCTGTGGAGTTGGCGGTTGTTTATATTCATAGCATGTTTCCTTGTTCTGAACAACAAAATAATATCCTTTTACAGTATTATTCCAGAGTACTGAAACATTCCAGCTTGGATCTTGTTCTAAAATCCATTCATATGCTTCGTTAAGAGTAGGAACATAAATGAACTTAGTGTTAGTTGCCATTTCAATATACGCACAACTCTCAAGCGATAATTTACAATGTCCAAGTTCACCATTTTTTAACTCGACATATTGTTCATCAGAATATTTGTCATACCCCTTTTCATGTAACAATTTCGCAAGGTGTAATGAAACTTTGTCATTTGTTGTCATAATTATTCCTCCTCTTTTTTATTTGAATTCTTTTCAATTTCTTCCCATTCTTTCTCTTCGAGATATTCTTCACTTAACTTACCCCCATAATAATCCTTGTAAGAATAATCCCAATCCTCATCATTATATCCTTTATAGACTGAATCATCAATCTTGAAGTCAGGACCCCACTTATCAATGACTGTCTTAGAATTGCTTGTTGGACATTTAAAGATTGCTCCACGAATAGTATGTTCATCCATATTAGTACGATAGAACCCAAGGAAGTCATTCATCAACTTATATACTTTTTCGGCATTCTCATTACCGATAAGTTCGTCAAGTGTTTCGGTCTTTTCTGACGAACGAACTTTCTCACCAGTATTAAAGATATCCTCATATACAGTACGTCTTCCACCTTCCTTAAAAAGTTCAAAAAGAAATTCACATGCTTTCTTAAGCCAATCATTTGCTCCATAGGCATTAAGATAGTCTTGAACAATTTGAGACTGAACCTCCATAGGAAGATAATGCCAATCATATACGTGATCTTTCTCAGGGTCCAATTCGCCACTCTTGAACTTATCAATATAAATATTAATGTCCACAGAAGGTTGAGCTCGCATGTACATCTCCCGAATCATTCTATCACATGCCTCACTTAAGATTTCACGTCGGGTAATATATTTAGCCATAATCTTAAAGTTTATAAGTTAAATAATAAATTTAATTGTATATATAATATATAAAAAAAGGTTGAAAAATTCAACCCTTTCATAAAAAATTTAATTATTTTTTCTTAATATTTTCGTTTTATTGTTGGAATTATCATAACGTCTTGTGAGGGCATTTTAAAACTCCATTCTGACCCAATACTTAAAGTGTTTACATCAATAAACTGTTTATCAGAATTCATTACCTTTATAGATGGATTCATTGTATTATGAGGAATATCAGTTATTCTAAAAATAGTTATTAAGGTACCTGATTTTGCTGATTTATGATTTCCAAGAACTGCTATTTCAAATAAGCCATCATCAACGTTAATATTATATAATGATTGAGATTCAAATAACTTATTTATTATATTGTTTTTTATATTGCATAATTTCTTAAATATGTTTCTTAATGTTTTCATAAGTGTACATATGAATAAATTTGCAATATAAAAATAAATATTTATTTATTAAATGAATTAATGATTTCCTTTATCTTCTTTCTTTCGTTCTCAAACGTCTCACACCATTCTTCCTGCTGTTCACTGTTCATCATATCCCACATCTTATTAAGTAATGTAAGATTTGTATGACAAGCATCAGCATTATAATTATTATCTTTGCTCGTAAGATTCTTTAGTATGAAGTTTATGTCTCTATCATTCATGATGTATAAATTAGATTAATTTATTCTTATTTTTCCATATTTCTATTTCACTATATAAATTATCATATAAAAATGTATCATTATATAACGAATAAAATGAGCTTACTAATGGATAACATGCGAATAATTGGTCCGTTGTTTCACATGAATGAATAGTCTTGAAACATTTTTCATATGCAACATACTTATTCTGTTCATATCCAAATTCTCCCTTACTAAAGGTCATCCATTCTTTATTATGTTGAAATTTCATTTCACAAAATAATGCATAAAAAAGAACACTCACAAATAAAATAAATAAAATAAATGTAATCATATAATTAAAGTTTTTAAAATTATTTTAAAATTTATATATTTAATATATTATTAGACAGATGAATATTTAATAAAAAATTATTAAAGAATATTAAATTATTTTTTTAATCAATTCTATATAAATCCAACGTAGCCTTATGATCCATCATATCAAGACCTATGAATGAACACTCATCACCAGCAGGTTCATCATAGTTCTCATCAATAGGGTCACCACTCATAAGATAGTGTTGGTCAATTTCAGTAAAGTATCCTGTTGACAGATGACTCTCATAATGGTCATGATAGTGCCCATAGAACCAATACTTAACATCACTATGCTTAATTAAGTCAAAGTATAGTTTAGCAAGTATGATACGGTCCTCCTTAGCTTTCTCATATAACTCATCATCCATCCAGGATATCCTCTCAAACTTAGGTGGACAGAATATGGGAGCACAATGGGTAACGACTATATCAATATCCTTACAGTTCAACTCATGATATGGAAGTACATTCTCAAATTCCCACCAATCAACATCCTTTGTTCTAAACTTCTTATCAACAGATGATGCTCCACCAACACATAATATATTATGTCCTTCAATCTGAAGAACAGTATAATCTCTTACAAGATGGATATGAGAAAACTGTTTCATGTCCTCTGGGGTATTGTTGAAATAGTCTGGGTTGTCATGATTTCCTCTGACAAAGTATACATGAACATTCAGCGCGGCAAATCGCTTATTCATGGACGTAAACGTATCAACATAATAGTTATGTTTATAGAAGCCCATCCCAATGTCCCCAGCAACTATTATATGTGCATTCTTGATACCATATCTCTTTGTGATACCATAGCCAAAGGAATTGAATTCTCCATGTATGTCTCCTGTGAAATAAATCGAATTTTTCATATTTATGTGAAATAGATCATATATTCAATAGTTCTTTATATTTAGGGTTATCAAGTTGTGACCGTTTATGACAGTTAAGATAGTTTTCATATTCTAATATAGAATCAATTGGATTCATGCTACTATCTTCAAGACATGTATCGTTTGTTGCTGCAGTAAGAGCTTCAGCATTTGTCCAAGTTTGCTTATGGCCATGAACAAGTGAGGCACA